>Ga0123354_10004389_pt1 | contig 19969 bp, 9 predicted proteins | sample TergutLab28metaG_2_FD_97872 | JGI IMG/M metagenome (GOLD analysis project Ga0123354, IMG submission 97872) | Labiotermes labralis P4 segment gut microbial communities from Petit-Saut dam, French Guiana - Lab288 P4 | ecosystem: Host-associated > Arthropoda: Insects > Digestive system > Gut ...
CATTACAGCACAATACAGCCTACACAATAACGCACCAAGTAGTCGCAAGCTCCTGAAGATGGATGTATTAACATCCGAAACATGTTGAGCAGTAAACTGACATAATAAAGCAAGTGTCATCAAAGCTGGTCTACCTTTATTCAAATATCAAGATGATGCACGGTCCAATACGCATAATGAAATATATAAAATTTGTGATAACACAGTAAATATGCTTCAGAATAGAAACATAAATGAAATTTTATTAAGATTGGTCCTTGCAAATGCTGCACCTTACTTGGATTTTCTAGATCAAATAGTCCTTGCAAATGCATCCACATCACTGACAACATTTCTAATTTATTTTTCTGTCCTTGGCTGTTAGACAAACAGTAACTTTCCATGCCATCTTCCACCATTTACTTCTCAAATGTAGGAGAAGCTGGATTTAGCTGGCCACATCACTCTGTATGTTTGTTGAAGTTTCCACTATCAGCCCTTCTCTTACATGTGGTTATAGCATTTCTTCTCCCACAGAAAGCAGAAAGAGATATCTTCAATAATTTTTTTTTTGTTAGTGGTGAGGACAGTTCAGCATACGCAGCATCAAAGTATTTACATAACCAACATACATCAAATTCTTGTATATGCATATCCCTTAACAAGCTTGTCCGAAAAATCAACCCTACCTTTGCAAGCATTAGGGTGCATAACAATTTCAAGTTTTAAGTCTTTTCCCTCATCCAGGCATGCTGTGTCACGATGCTGTGACAAAAGGATGGAAGTCTTGTACCTTGCTGGTATATATGATACCAATGTTACATCACTGATATAACTGAAGATGGAAGAACAGACCTCTCATTGTCTTCCACCAAAAAATAACAATTGTACATCAGGTTTGTTCTTACTTACTGTGCCAACCAATGTCATAATCTTAGTCAAAAGGAAATATATTAGTTCACAAACTCTAAAGCAATTATGTGTGGTAACACCTTGTCTTGTTCCATGCATGCAACAGAATGTATCTCTGATAACTCACAGGCCCTGCTTATTCGGTCTTACTCCATCAGTCTTTCCAGCATATACTTGCATGTTCTGGTGACCAACATGTGACTGCAAAAATGAGCTCATTATGCAATAAGCTGTGCTGTAGAGTTACTACTGACCTTGCAATATTATATGCTGGATGACCAACATATACATTACACTTCAGTAAAAAAATATTTGAAACATATTTTACTAACATGGGTGTAAAACTGTCCAGAGTAGCAAAAACACAGCATACTAAGAAACAATATGAGCACTGCATAACAACAATTTTGTCAGGAGGACTTCAAAAAATTAACAGAAAAATTGGTAAGTTTCTTACTCTACACCAAGAACTGCTGAAGCAAAAATCAAGCCTGGGTACATTTTGCACCGGGTCAGTAACCCAAGGGTTTAAACAACAGGCATGTACTCCACATTCACATGGCATGTTGCCTAAGAACACATCACTGCATAGTCACCACAAAATCTTCAAATCACAAACAATATGATTAGCTTTGCTCCAATGCCATACAATCACAGCATGTGACAGTGTTCTTAAATAACACACCTAGAAATGATAACCTGCGCAACAGTATACTGTTATTTGCATTAAACAAACATACAGGCCAATGTGGTGTGTCAAACTCTTCAAACTGTGCTGGGAATACTAGTAAACTCCAACTTAGAACATACTTTCATTCAGATAGTATTCTAAACTGTCATAAATGTGGACATATAATTCATGGCATTCAATTTTAGCATTGATATGGATGAAGGAGGTGAATGAGGTGGTGAAATTAATAATTAATGTCAAGTAGATGATATACATATATAAACCAAATCTTAACAATTTATGATTTATTTCTTCATATAAACAATAAAAAAATTTTGTAACAGAAAAAGCTTTGAAGACCTAAAAACAAATAGAAAGGTGCAGACTGGATTTATCTAGCTCAGCACTGGAATCAACAGTGAACTGTAATTAACATACTAATGAACTTTCAAATTCCATAAAATGCATGGACTATCCTGACTAGCTGAGGAACTATTCATAAGCACCTCATGAAAGACTCTTATCCATAGAGGTCACTAATGGAAGACAGGCAACAAAAATTCTGATGCAGATAACTCTCTCCAGGGATGTCACACTGTTAGTCACAGCCACAACCATAAGAACCTCAAATATCACAAACATACTGATGCAAAATAACCGCTACATTTCTGTCTATAAACTGGAATTATCCTTTGTTATGGTGCACTGACTGCAATATACTTGCCATCTACCTACTACATAACCTGCTCTACAGCACTACCATCTGTGGGATAAAACGGAATCAGCCTTTGGTGAAATGTTCACCAATGGTGGCATATGTCTACTGTGTTCATCTAAAGTTATCAGCAGACAGTCCAGTTAATCACATAAAAACTTTCAGTTCCCTACACTGTTGTCAGAAAAATATTAGGCAAACTTGCATACTTTAAAGCCTAAAAATACCTGCAACACAAAAGGCCACACACCCACAAAAAATATCCAGCAATTGAGAACAGCTCTATCCAATATGCAAAACTGACTAGGTGCCCCCCCCCCCTTTATTCAGGTAGAGGAAATGGATCCAGTTTCTACAAGAGTGTCCAGTTTTTGTATTTTTAAACAAGGAATGATGGACAACGTTCAAAAGCTGAGTGCTTCTAACACCTTATACTTAGGCTTCAAATTACAATAAAGCTACATGAACATTCTACTCACACAAGGGAAGTCAGAAATGGTTCCACTAAATGACCACGGTGATACATTGTCTGCAACCAGATTTTTATCCATAATCCCACCACACATAACTTGCTCATCCTGCTCACACTGAAAACAAAGTAATGAAGTTAACAGTCCTACAGTCAACGCCTGTGGAACCCTCTTTGCTCAGGCACAATAAAGAGTATCACTACTGACACGTGAACAAAGCGCTCATACGGTTAAATTATTTACCAATAACGCTGTCAGTAATTCATACTACATACACTTAAAATATCTAATGCTGTAAATGCCAATCAAAGCAATGAATTAATCTGCACTCTAAGGTATAAATGGTCACATTATTTAAAGTGGAGCGTATGATATTTTGACTCAAACTGTCGCGAAATTTACACACGCATATTGCATTAACGTAGTTCATGCCCCTAATTATGGTAATAAATACCCTACTAGAGCATGCAATTCTACACAAACAACATTTCGACCCCTCTCTTGGGTATTTACCGTACATGCCACCTAGCTGACAGCTGAGACCAAATACGTAAGCCGCCCACGTCACTACTAAAATTCTTGACTCACAGCTGCACTTCACTATTAAAAGCACCAAGCTACACTATTATTAAAGCAAAACGGTGTAATAAATCACAAAACAGTTACTACAGTTAACCATATTTACCTAAATAGACAGAAGAATAAAGCAGTAACTCGGAACTTTGGTACAGTCGTATCGCCATTGGTTACAAAATGACATATTAAATAATTCCTATAAGGTTACATGAAAGTCAACACACAAAAATATACATAACTTTATACCTTTCGAATCGCGATTTTGTTCGTTTCCAATAGTTCACCTAAGCCATGGATTTCAGACAGAGCCATTTAGAATTCACCTGCATACTTCATGCTACAACTTTTCCAGATCGCAGGTGTAGAATGAATGGGCTCTTCAAATTAGCATGTTCACCCCCTTCTGCCTTTGTAGGAAATAATTGCAGTATACCGACACATTTATAATGTGAAATAAATGTTCGCAAGAACAATTCGATTAAATGTGTCTGAATTATTATTTCAAATCACTTCTTTTAAGAGGTCATATGAAGCAGCACTTATGTGCAACAAATCCAACCAAACATCTCGTTTGTACGACTTGGAACATTCCAATCTCAGTACAGGTTCCGTATTCCGTACTAGATAGCAGCTCAGAACTCTGATCCATGCACGAAATACACAAGTAATCGGTGGGTGTTCACGGATTACATTTACAGTACGAACAGTTGTATGTAGAATGTTTATAAGCAGTCAGAAAGGCCGCAAATGTGTTCGGCAGTTTTCCTTTCGGCAAGTCGTGTATATTATGTAGTTCCAGTATATGCATGTAAACGTGTCCTGTTAAGCGTAAATTCCCTCCGCATTACACTATAAATGTGCAGAATTAAGCTAAAGGTGTCGGATACACTTATTTCTGTATCTCGTTTCAAAGTAGGCATGCCCAAGCTTGTATATTGTGCAGCCAACTCTAGCAAGATTTGGTCTGCCTGCGGGCAACATGAAATTGAATACAGGGTCGAGAAGGAAAAAGTATGTTCATAATCTACCTGTGTATTTTCTTATATACAAAACGAAAGGAAAGCAGTGATTATTGACAATGTAGGAAGTTTTTTTAATGTAATTCTACGTAGGTTAGGATGTCGTTAGTTTTAGCATATTTTCATACAGTGAATTAATAATGTAATGTACGCTTCCGTAAGCGAAGAGCTCACACTTATAATTTTCCCCCATTTCAGACGTCTTCTCGGACAACATCGGGCTGAGGGGACCTGTTTTCAGCTTCAGTTCTCGTAACGTTGTTTGATACCGTACACGGATCCACCATATACCTCAATTATACGGCTGTAGATAATCGCCAACCAAGTGCATTATGGGTCTATTGAGCACGCCCGTTTCTTATTTCTTTGGGTAACACATATTCTGATTGAACTGCCTTATATCATATATCTTTCATGGAGTTGGGTCACTTGTTAACCCATTCTGGTCCCACGCATCTAGAAGCCTCTTCAAACGTCTACCATGATTCCTTCAGCCAGTTGAGGAGTAGTATTTCATTACCCTGGGTAATCTATTTTGAGGCATTCTATTTACATTTTGTATCCAGCTTGTATTCCAGTAATTTGTCCAAAATTGGTGTTATTTTTAACTCACAATTTGTGCATTTGTATAAGGGGTAGTGATGCGTAATACTATAGCCTATCCTACACAACAGTCTTCCTCACCTTCTTGTGGTATACTCTGTTCTCACAAATGAGGAAATGACTGAGTCACAGCAGTCTAACTGTTTCACCAGGAATGAAGGAAATGCCATCCCTAAACATGCCAGTCCAGGGGCTAAAGGTAGCAATCCTACCACTGGACTTAGCCTGCTTTGGACCTGTAACCCATTCAGGGGAAATTTTAACCACTGGCAAGTCTCACGGAAAGAAGCCTTATTATATGTTTAACCATAAAAGGAAAGATTTTTATTTTAAGTGTGTTATTGAATGACACTGTTAATTGCTCAAGATTACATAGTTTTGATAACGAATGAATGAATGAATAAATAAATGAGTGAGTATGCAGTACTGATGAAATGATACAAATGGAAAACCAATGTACTTGGAGGAAAACCTGTCCCATTGCCACTTTGTTCAACGAAAAATACCACATGGGCTGACCTGTAAGTGAAACTGGGCCTGTGTGGTGAGAGGCACAAGGACAGCCTGTTGCCATACTGTTCCTTTAAGGTCCATTTTGATATTATCCTCCCCTAGGCCTTCCAAATTGTCTCCTCATAAAAATCCTGTATGACTTTCTTCAAGTGCCACAAAACCAAATCCCTTTGAAATCATACTACTACAGACCACACGGAAGAAGAAAAATTGGAAGAGAGGAGAAATGTTGGAGAGAGCTGTTATAACTTTGGAGACAGAACAGATCAAATGGTCAAATCCTTGATGTTTTTGATGATGATGATGATGACTTTCTTGCAAGTATGTGCCACTTGCCTCACCAAACTCACCTTCCATGACGTGAATACCCCAATATGTGATGAGAAGTACAAATCATGAACATTATTATACACTTTTTACAGCCTCCAGTTCTATGCATCCTCTTAGACGCAAATATCTTCCGTGGCACACTATTCTCAAACACTGTTAGCCCGTGTTATTACCTTAATGTGAAAGGCCAGGTTTCACTCCCATGTAAAACAGCAGGCAAAATTTTATTTTTTATTTAGTAAACAGGAAGATAGAAGATTCTGGACCAAATATCAGTAGGCATTCCCTGTATTTATTTAATGTGCTGATAACTTCCTTGTGCAAGGAGTTTTGATTTGTTAATGTCATTCTAAAATATTTGAACTTTGCCACATTTTCAAAGGATTTATTAGTTATCTTTATGTTGTGATTGTATCCTGTATTCTGTTGAGAAGATGTAAACATATTTTTATTTTCTTCAGCATTTCTGCACCAACCTCCTCATTATTGTGAATAAAGCTTCTATTTAAGTATTTATGTTTTTGTCCAGTAGCCACTTAGACCAGAAGCTGATGTGCCCCATTCAGTTTCAGTCCTTCCTGTTATATTTAAACCTTCCTAATGGCATATGCTAGGGCAAAATTGAGAATCAGTGACCATTCTGAATAGGAAAGGTATCAGACAAATGTTTGTCTATCCAGATTATACTGCAGGTCTTAACACATCTTAATTACCAGTTTCACCTGTATATCAAATGCAGTGAGAATATTCTACAAAACCTCTCTCCTGACTGAATGCTACATTGTAGTCCAATTTTTTCTTCAATATTTGGTGAACACAGAATATCTAATAAGTAAGTGCTCTAGTACTTTCATATATGTATGAAATTAACCTTGACAGAAGAATGTAATATACAATTTTGTATGTAGTTCATGGCAGTGAAGTACCTCAAAAATTACTAGTCACCTTACAAATGTAATTCCATGGAGCATAGTCCCTCTTGAGAGGCTAATAGTTCATTGCATAGTCTAGAAATTCCCTTCATACTATGGAACCTGAAGGATCATTACCATTTACTTGAAATAACCAACACAGTACACAGATGCATAAAATATATAACATTACTGTTACTATTTATCCTTACATGTTTCAGCCATTTTAGCATGACTTCAGGAAGGTTCTGAGGACTCTTGACTACAAGGGAATATGTACATACAAACACACATTCCATTGATCCATCAGTCTGCCATATGACATGTAGATATGAAACAAGTTATAATACTGTGAAAACATGATTGTATAAAACAGTTACAAGTCCTCTGTCAGAAACATGTAGACAAAAGTACGATTACAAAAATTCTTTATTATGTCAATAAATATATATTTAATGTCGATAATTTAAATATTCTTTACCTGAATAAAAGAACTCAACAATTAAAAGCATTTTCAAGGCCAATATAAAATGCTTCTTGTGCTTTACTTATTCTGCAGTGGATTCTGGTAATGGTTATGCTTACATAATACACACCCCCTCTGATATGATTGTAGTTGTACTTTCTTTTTTCTACTGATAATGTGAGCTGAAAAGTTCAAAGTGAAATATTCTAAATTATGTACTAAAAAGTCATTGAAGATTGTATATATTGAGAAGGTAGGGTTAGTGTTCCCATTGCTTTGCATATAGGTTTACATGAAATTCTGGATTTAGTTTCCGTTATAATTGTCACATTTTTCTTTTGTAACTGGAAGACTATTTTGCTATCTGTTGAGTTGCTTCAGAATATAATTCCATATTTTGTTACTGAATGGAAGTTGGCAAAGTCTATCATTTTAAGTGTTTATTACAATGGATACACAAATCTGACTGCATAAGAGGTAGTATTTGTTCAATATGAGTCTTCCAATCCTTATGTTTGCCATTCCCAAACTAAGAAATTTTATATTTGTTACTTCTTTGATTTATATGGCTTTGCAGAGAATTTGAAATGAATCTTCTTGGATTTGGTTTAAATTACATTTTATTGCAAACCTTATTTATATTCAGGGATAATATGTTTACTGAAAATCATTTATTCATGATCTGGTATAGATGCAGATGATCCAATTTGCAAGTCATCAGTGATTAGTACACTTGTCTCATCAACAAACAACAGAGGTTTAGAGCAGGTATTTATCCCAAGAGAAGATCATTAATGTGTATTATGAATAACAAAGGTCCTAAAATTGATCCCTGGGAAAACACACGTTTTATTGCTTCCCAGCTTGATTAAGATATATGCTGCTGACTTTGAGGTATTACTTCAACCACCTGCTTCCTGTTTATGAGATAGTATTTGAACCACTGAGTAGTACATTCTACTCTATGTTAAAGTTACTCAATTATTAATAACCTCTCTTCATGCAGGTTAGCACTCTTGCTCTAGTAAATGTTGTTTTGTTAATATCTTCAAAATAATGATTATGTATCTCAGGCAATTCCTATATACAGGGTGATTAAAAAAGATGGACTCAATTGAACAGTAAACAGTGCCTCAACACACGCCAGACAGTTGGTTGCGGTATTCCAAGTTCTCTGCCCGCTCTACGGGTTGAGTTGTGTGGGCTACACTCAAAACTCTCTTGAATTCGTCTCACATTCTCCTGTGATACACGTGGTCAGCCAGAGCTTTTGTCTTTACACAGACAGCCTATTTGCTCAAATTGGTGATTCCAACGACAAATGCCCTTCCTCGTTGGAGGTTGAATGTTGAAACGAAGACAAAGCACACACTGCACAGCAGTCGCCGACTCAGTTTTAATGAACTCACGAAAGCCGAAAATCTTGTGCTGCGTGGTAGCCATTTTGCTCTCAATTGATGCTGCTGCACAGTCGTGCGCTAGGCGAGCGCTCTAGCGGTGGTATTTGAAAATTTAGGACCTCCTCTTTCAAATGTTATGTACATCATTCACATACCTTGTATAATTCAGGAAATATTGATATACGAAATTGAGTCCATCTTTTTGAATCACGCTGTATATTTTGTTGTCACTTCTATAAAGTTTATCACCATGTTCACAAAAGCCTGTCACCTATCCCTACCTGAGCCAGATAAATGTAATCTATGCCTAGGTCTCAAAGTGTTATCTTTCCTTCAGGTTTCTCCCCGAAAACTGTGCATTTTTCTTCTTCCCCAAATATGCCACATGCCCTGCCCATCTTATTCTGCTTCATTTGATTGCCCAAATAATATTTGGTGAAAATAAATCAAGAAGCTTCTCTTTTTATGCAGTTTTCTCCAGTCTCCTTAAACTACCTCTGTCTGAGGCCCAGATGTCTTCCCTAGCCCCCATATTCTGGAACAACCTCAGCCAATGTTCTTCCCTTAATGTACAAGACCAAGCTTCACACCCATACAAAACAGGAAAAATTATATTTCTTTGTACTTTAATCTGAATGTTTTTAGGTAGCAAAGGGGAAGACAAAAGATATTGGAAAAAACGGTAGCAGACATTTCCCAAATTTAATTTGCTTTTACTTGCTTCAACTATGCAGTTGTGAGTACATTTTATAGATATATGAAAAAGTCCATGTATGACCAAAAAGTCAACTTTATTATGGATTAGGATTACAAAATTTGAACAAAAGAAATTATGCAACAGCTTCAGCACACAATGCGTTTGTTCTTTGTAAGTAACAACTAACAATATATAATAAATGTTGTAAACAGAAAATAAAGGTAAATGTAAATTATGAATTTATAGGTCAAGAACTACTTCCACACAACACATTTCGTGCATCAGATGACTGGTTAATAATAAAATAAAAATGTAATTATAATAATAATAATAATTGGGAGTGGCTGGGTACAAGTGGTGAAGGTTGGTACCTCCCAATCACAGCTTAATATTGTGGAAGTTTTTTTATTTACCTATGCTGTTTCAACTACGCAGGTAATGTAACATCACACTGCTGGAAGATTTGAAAATGTAAGCTGAGAAGATCATGACGCATTTTAAGATGCTTAAGCAAATTTTATAATCCATCATTCAGTGGTAATATTTGTAATACATGGGAAAAACTTGTTCTGTAACTGCAAAGAACATTTAGTGTGTTATTCCTAAACTAAGTATAAACATTACCTTCATCACAAGGTTATTAGGTGAAATCGCTCCTTTTCTCCATATGCTAGGTCTACCACACCTTGCGTCTACTGGCTTGATTGGAATCTTGCTTGAAATTTTATCCAGGTATGTGACATGACTAATTACCCAACAATTCGGTCTCAGAACAAATCACAGGTCAGTGAATACGCATTATCAACCGCAACAGTTGGTAGTATTCTGAAAGTACAAACTGCCGCATATTAGCTGATTATTTGTAATTTTCTATTGAGAACACATACTGAAAATGTTTTTAGTACAAAGCTGATGTGTTGGAACCTGTTGCTGATTTACAACCAAGGCATATAAGCCTGCATCCACTAATAGTGATTTATATGGTGTGAATTATTTCTCATGTTTTGAGCAAGGGTTTGCAACACAGATGTGCTAACGACTCTTTATTCTTTTATTTGGTTCATAGTGGCTGAACAATCTACTGTCATGTTTGTTGGACTTTAACTTACAATGCTCACTTTTGTTTGTAAAGTTTTGGTAGGGTAATTACGATCACACAGTCTACAAATTCTCAATTTTTTAATGACACCTTAAATCATGTAACAATATCACTGTATATGGGGTTGAGAACATTTCCATCTGTGTTGGTCCCAATTTTGTAGTTAAGAAAAGCGGGTATCATAGTGTCATTCAAAGCAGCCTAAATTTCTCTCATTCCCTCCAAATCATAAAGTCATGAATGTACATGCTGTCACACGACAAACTAATACCAGAGCACTGCCTGTTAAATAGTAGTCCTCATTCCCATTCAGTCTGATTTGTGGATTAAAGTAACATGCAGCAATGCTGCTGTTCTAGGAGAATCCGATTGTGTCCATAGAAAGCTATCAGGATGAATCTTCACCAAACCTGTTTTAACTGTGCCGATAACTGAATACCAGTAGTACAATACTTGTAACATATTTAATGATTTATTCACTTTAACGATTGCAGTAGACACCAAAATGAGAATTCATACTGTCTCATTCACACATTTTCATGTTTTAACAAACTGCAATTAGACAACAGAAGTAAAACATCACTTCATTTTTGTACTTGCCTGCAGAAAACAGCTTCCTTTGCCTAAGCCTACACTCCATATATTCAGCTACATTCAAGACATCCAAGTGGCCAACACCACAGAAGCAGTTCCACACAAATGCTATAACATGCTGCAAGGAATGTTTCAGTTGTTAGATTTACATTGGACATCCCCAATGTGATTCCTTCACCAAAGAAAACAAACTAATCACACAGGATAGATCCAGGGATGAGGAGGGTTTGCCAGCACCTCACAATTCCAGATTCACAAAAGTGTCCCATACTGAGATGGGGACATGGTGAGGCACAGTTGTTGACAATAATTATGCCAAATTCCAGCAAATTTGACTTTTCACACACAGTGTGATCATTGCACCTTATCACTTAATATGTTCTTTCAACAGTGATACAAGTTAGCACTAGATGATCAACTATAAATATCAGCAGCACGAAGAACATGACGTACATCACTTCTGGAGCCAGATGATGCTCTTTTTACAAAGAATATCTTTATCACAATAAGCAGAGGGTTTTAAATGAGTCAAAACACAACTAAGTTTGTTAGATGTTATTATTTTAAACTGACGACATGTTTCGGCCCCTGCTCTGGGCCATCTTCAGGTCACAAAAGTATTTATTCGAGGAAACTATACAGTATAAGTCATAAAATATATCAATCTAAAATTCAACAAAATCTCATTGTTGTTCAGTATTCTAATGCTGTTCATGACTAGGTTAAGACCAGGATATGAACAGCATTAGAATACTGAACAACGAGATCTCACTGAATTTTAGATTGACATATTTTATGACTTATACTGTATAGTTTCATTATATAAATACTTTTGTGACCTGAAGATGGCCCAGAGCAGGGGCCTAAACATGTCGTCAGTTTAAAATGATAACGTCTAACAAAATGAGTTGTGTTTTGACTCATTTAAAACCCTCTCCTTATTGTATTACTAAACACAATAGGGATGAGGCATCTAAAGACTATCTTTATCGTTGACCTGAGGACTTCAGAAGTCTTGAACTTTGGTATTTCAGCCTCTGAAGATGAGACTGCTAAGGTGTTTAAAAACAATGGGCACCAATTACCCAGCGATATTGCATCATATCCCAGAAAAATAGAGATCTCAATTGTAATTACATGTAGCAAGTTTTGAGGCTTATATTCTTTTTTTTTTTTTGGATATGACCCTGCATCACCAGGTAATTGGTTCTCAACATTTCAAGGAATGTGGTGCTTAGAGAATTTCAGGAACTGATTATGCACAGCTTCATATCCTAGAACAGAATCCTAATTATACATTATTTTTAAAATAACCATAACCACATATATTCCAATCTAAAATTAATAATGACAAATATCATATGGACTGTTACAGGTATTTTACTAGGCAGAAATATAGAGCCTTATGTCATTATGGATGAATGTGCCAGTAGAGGCTGGTGTTTGCACGTAGTACATGGTATGAATATTACTGAATGGTTTAGAGTAAATTACAGTATTTAAGTAAAGACATTTTCTTTCATTAAATGCTAATTGTAACTGGTAAAAAACTGGAAAATCAACTTTACAGTGTACCAGGGACAGTCTTTCCTTTTCAGATAAAAACTGACACACAAACACACATGCACAATCCTCCCCACCACACACTCACACGGTAAAAAACGAACAAAACCTATGCATAACTATACTATCCTCTCATGTTATGATTTATAGCATACAGTATAAACTTGTGTATCAAGTTGATAATGACAGCAGTAAATTAGAACACTCAAGAAGTAAAGTTGTAGACATGAAGAGCCATTACCATGCATGAACTATCAAGATTCAACACAAACAGTAAGGTCACAGGAGCTCTTAGCCTATTCTCAAATGGACAGTGCATATATACTGGTCTGAAGTTACAGTGGACCTGCTGATAACACCATAGAACTTTGTACTTCCAAATATTTTGAATCTTGCTTATTGTCCCAGAACTTTAACAATATATGTAACTCTTATTTTCATAATTATGTACAAGGAAATGTATTCCAACACTGCAACTTTTCCATTTTCACACAACAATAATGAGTTTTCAGCTTTTAAAATGATTTGTACACCATATTTTAAGATACTGCATTTTCACATTTCACCTTTCAACAGAAAAGCTTCTATTTAAAACAAGGATTAAAATACAAGACTAACCATGAGTTCTAGCACAGATGTTTAGCAGTTTAAAGGGAAGAATTACTAGTGACTGTATAGTTCAGGCATGTATTGCTTGTGTTATATGCTAGAACCTGTTCTGAACACCCAGGAGTCAGGGACTACCTGGCTGGGGTATATGCAAAGGTTACCTCTTACCATATTTCTAGCACCAGCCATTCAAAATTCGTAGTTCTTAAAAGTGAATTCACCTCACATTCTGGTCTTGGTACGTAATACATTTTCCTTCTTTTCTTTTCTACTACATTAAACTTCCTCCACACAATTTTTCATAAAAAATGCAAACATTCAATAAGGTATGGCAAAATAAATGTAAAAGAATGATGTTTCTGAAATGATAATTACACAGTTGATGATGACAGTACTGAAGCTAGTCACATACCAAGAACTGGTGTAACTTCAAGCACCAGATTGTAATTACGGGCTTCTGCACATCGAGATTCATAATTTGGAGTATGTGTAATATATGACTTGTGTTATATAGAACTATGCATTATGAAACAATGTGCTGTACTCTCGGTTACCATGAGTACTGTGAACAAGAGCTGTAATTGTCCTTCCAATCATTATTCACACTGAATGAAACAGTATATAAATAATGTAGTTTGTTACTTTGTTCTTTTCTCACTTTACAGTTACTAAAAGAAATGTTAAAGCCATTGAATTCCATGTTAATTTATATTCATCTACACATACGCATTTCAAAACAGCTCAGGTGTAATCTGCATTTCTAAGTTGGTACTGTAACTAATCACAAATTATTCCCATAACTTCCAGCATAAATGTGGACAGATTTTAAATTGTTTACTTTATTAAGCTATTATTATTCATTTAAAATGCAATGTATAGACACTTATATACAACAATATGAAAATAACACAATTTTCTGTTGTCTGTACTTCAGGCATAGACTTTCATCATAAACATTATTTTTTTCAAAATTCAACTCATTTACAAGAAAATACTTGATTTATTTCCTGCATCATTACAATTACAGTACCAATCACATACATTTTCTTAAAGCTGATAAAGCCCTGGTATGAACATCCATACAATGTAAGGTTCTGGAAGCTACCATATAACTCTCCCTGTCATTATATAATTAAAAACATGCAATCTCCATTTATAGTATCATGAAACTGATTTGTGATTAACTTGAACTTGTAACTTTACACATTTACTTCCATATTATTCAGTACCATGCAAGTTATTTTCCATTCTAACACAAGTCATCACTTTACAGATTAATATAGAATTTTTGCCTCACAGATTGGTAGGAAGATGCAAAAAGAATTTTAATAACACTGAAAATACAGCACATCCTGAATATTATGACTTGAGCAGTTATTTACATCAGTGGCACACATTATTTTCTGATTTCATGCATACATACATACATACATACATACACCACTACACAAGTCATTTTTACAGAGCCACTTACTAAAAACAATATTGAATAAAATGATATGGCAACAATGTACTGTCTAATATTGCACTGACAATATATACCAGGGGTGGCTACAATGGAGATCATGCACTTCACTGGTATGGCTATGCCTGTAAAAAAAGAATAACCAAAATTTCTCATGCATAAAATTCTAGAACAAAACACTAGTACATCCCATGGATTCCCGAATAAGCAGTATTTCCTTGTTTTGCTCTCAAAAAGTGCTGGCTGTGTTCTTTCAGGCATTGTGCACTGACGCTACTGTACGTTTGACTTGATCAAATTAATATATGGCTCTTGCCTAAGTTGCCTCCTACAGCATAGCTCCCAAAGCTCATCTAGCTGGTCACCCCTGGTATACACACTCCAAAAGATGTCAAGGTTGTACCATGAACATTCCCTCTAGTCCACTACTCATAGAAATAGTCATTAAATCACAGTAGCCAGACAATTCCTGTTTAAGGTGATCATTTTCACATTCAAACTGCCACTTAAATAAAATGGAATTTAATTAAATGACAATCAAGTAGCAATGTACATGTAGCCCTTGTTTTATGCCTTTTTTGCCTTGATGCTCTTTGAAAATTTACATCACTTCTTAATTTGTGCTTTTTCTTTTTCGGTTTAATGCCCTTTGGCTGGCTGCACACTTGGATACTGTCGCAGTAGGATGAATCTTACGGCGCAGAAAAAACTGGGACACTGCGCATTGACTGCAAGCTATGTCAGTCACCGTGTCCTTGCTGTTTAGTTCAGACACGTGGTTTATTTGCAGTGATTTATGTCTTTTTTTGTTCTACATATAAAAAACCGTAATGACACATCAAACCAAGGGGGAGAAAGAAAACACACACACAAAAGTGTGTAATCACAGCAGTAATCTAATCGGTGGTAATATGTATGATCTGTGGCTAATAAAGTGACCATGTAGTTAATCCTGTGTGAATGAATTTGACTGTCCATGACAGAACATCCGTGACCACAACCATATAGAAAAATCTACCATCTGTGACAAGCCTAGTAACTACAAACTAGGCAGGAACAGAGATGACCTACCCATATTAAATTGGTAAACTGAAACCCTAACAACCACAGCAAGAATCTTAATGAAGATAATAAAGTTACCCAGTTGTAAGGGCAACAAGAGTGAATTTAGTCATCTGTGATGGCAACAATATGAAACATGTACCATCTATGACAAGTATATGCACATACTTTATGATTCCTTTTCAATTTACATAGGCTAACAATTAATATTAATTGTTTATTTCAATATTAATATCAGTAACACAATAACAGTATAATACATGTACATATGCCATATATGAACAGGCTTTCATTGGTATGTTTGTCCTTAGCACCTTGTTAGTCCATTATTTCTAATGAAAATACAATTTTTTATTTCAGCCCACTTTTTGTGGAAAACGAAGGCATAAAATAAGGGCTATGTTTAAACTGCCTGCTTTAATGAAAATCTGTATAAGAGAATTTTGTGTTATGGTAAAGTGATTATATAATGTAATGTGAAAAGAAAGTTTTGTCTGACAGCTTCCAGAACCACAAAAAGTACAAATGAGTTCAACTCCAGAAATCACTCTTATTTAAAAACAGGAGGCTGTAAATGAATGCTTATAAGAACTGTCCTTCATACCACAACTGAGAAAAGCATGATAAAAGGCATTCCACGCATTCACTTGAGAAGTAATGTAGTCACTGACAAACTCAGAAGACGTTTTGTAACTATGCTCATCTAACACAGAGGCTTCAACTTTTACTTCCAGGCACCTTATATTCTACAGCCGCATAGAAGAGGATGTATGCAGCACCAGAACTAACATCACTGCTAGAAATTTCACTTACTTCATGGTCATCAAACTTATACCATTTGCTGTAGGCTGTGTTTTTGCAGTATGCAGTATAATGACCACCTTCCATGGTGCCATAATGATTTGATACACTATATAAATTGTAGGTAAGATATCGCTGGTCTTGAACTGGTGTGAAATTATGCACATCCATGCTGTATGGAAAATCTACATACGTTTGTCGCTTGCGCCACCAGCCATCATGATAAAACCTATGAACAGATATTAAGCTTACAATTTGAAAGGGTTCTGATGATGGTAGTAGTACCAATATTAATATTAGCATTAGCATTCATATTGTGTGACTGGGTCTCTGGACTTCATTCATTGTCACATATTCTGAACAGAACACAACATTTCAGAAACTGATAACCTTCGACACACATTCCAGCTCAATGAGTATATCAAGATTTCACTGCATCAGTTTTTAACAAAATCCATGGGAAGAAGTCGTCCATAAGAGTGAGAAAATGTCTCTCAGTTCTGTACTTACTATCTGCTACACACTGGGCATTTTTGAGAAATACAAATATGTTGGGAATCATTATAACATAAGGACAGTCTTCAAAATAAAACACAGGCATGACGAGTCTGCTCATGAGAATCAAACCAAAAATAAATCATAACACATGACACAATGCATCTGTGATGTGGGAGAAACCATGCTGGTGAAATAAAGGGAATGTCAGCCATGCAGTTATGCAGCTCACTCTCAGAGTGGGTCATCTAGAAAAGTTAAAAGTGGCTCAAAATGTTTGCTGAAGCTTACTGGATAGGTTGGAATGAAGCCACGGTTCTGCAAACTGAAAATAACAGCAGGAATATGTAACGCAATTGATTAGCCAGATTTTTATGTTTTTCATTCCACTGCGTTAAATACAAGACAAATGAATGCTGTCACCACAACTAATAACTATTATGTCTTTATTATTGCAAAATGTTTCAATCTCAAAGGGTCATCTTCAGGCCAGTCATACTAAATACATAAAGGGAAGTATATATAACTGTATTCAGTTTGGAACTGAGATCTCAATTTCACAAATTATAAAATTCATTAACATAAGTCCTGAGTAATGTTTTGCATAGAAACATGACTATTAATACAAGGAGATCTGCAAAACCTTGTTTAGGTGAAGAAGGGTTTCCAAGTTCAAAAATCTGGGAACCACTGCACTAGACAATGGATGAAATCCAAAAACCCTGTAACACCAACTGCAGCACAATACAAGGTAAGTGTGAGTGGTCATACACCCACTTTCATCATTCAACAGGTGACCCAGAGGTCATATTTTATATATAATGGGAGGAAGTGAAATTAAATTACAACTCATTCATGATTCTAAATGGTCATCTCCTGAATAGACACCTGACATATCAAAGCTGGACTTTAAAAAAATGTTCAGGATGGATACTGTCTTAACCCTTGTCTCAAGAATTGCAATGAAAGATCCACAGAAAGCACAAAACTGAACACTTACAAATTTTTTAGCCTAACCCTGGTATTGGTGTTCTATCCACTGTGTAAATGCTCTGAATGTGTATTGTAAGGACTGCAAAGAATGGAATATAAATTCAGTATTTGAATACAGAGAACTAACAATTAGCACATTCTTGACTATCTGCTCGCTGGGCCAAAAAGTTAACATGTCGAAGTTCAGAAGTATTAAGTTGCAGGCAAAATGAACTTTATGGTCAATCCTGCAATATCAACTATCAAGTTATGTAAACCACGGGATGAAGATTCAAGCCTTATGTGATGCTATGCCGTGTTCTTAGGCACATAACTCCCCACATTTAAAATGATCATAATGCCTTCATCTTCAGTGTCAGGCACTCATATTCTTCAGTTGAAGACTGCTTAATTCCTTTGAAATGCAAGAAAATACCCACCAACCAACAAATCATCACATCCAAGGAGACAAATTTTTAGCAACACCAACGTCAGGATATAAAATCTCAAAACCATGTTTCCTCCCCCATCCCAATTGAGCTAGATATAGCTTCATGCCTGTTTCACTTTATCCAATTATATGTATGTAAATCACTTAAAAAGATTATAATTATACAAGAAACACCTATATTTTAAATGAAGACAATACCTGTTCAAGTGTATGACAAGGATGGGAGGTAGTTTCAAAATGTCAAATTTCTTGATGGCATCACGCTTCTCCTTACAGGATGGACAGTTCCACCCAGAAATCTTCTCACCATTCAGATACAATTTCAAACACTCCTGTCACACAACACAATCAAATACATTATTTAATTAATATGTAACAACATGAATATTAACTGGGACAGAAAACCATGCAACCCTTTATTTAACAAAACTGTCAGTGATTCATACTACACAGTGTTGAATGGTAGCATTATTAGCGAATAATGAACTGGAAAGGATGCAGAAGAGGATGGTCATGGCCTGATTTGAGGTAATATGTAAGCCATCTTCCTAGGACACAGAAAACCATGAAAAACATCAGTCAAAACAGCCAGCCTCTGGACTAAAATTTGAGCCTGTGAAGTCCTGAATACAAGGTGAAATGATACTCATCTGCAATGCTCATTGCCTTGTAATGTTAATGAGCAAATAAGTGAAAATAAAGGCTTGTGTCTAAACTCAACTGCTGGGTGTTTCGAAATGTGATACACTAAAGCTGTTCCAACCTTTCACTGTACATTATGGTTTCCATATTCAAGGTGAATGGGATGGGAAGATTAAATAAACTGCCACTGCACACAGTCTTGCAGTGGTAGGTGTGGGGTGTGAAGTACAGTGCTATCCAATGAGAAAGGGCCATTACAGCTGCAGGTGACTGCTGATGGATTACCTTCACCACCAAGGAAGCCAAATATTTATCAGTATCTAGGGCCACATACAAGAACACATACAGTTACTGGTTGAATTCAACATTGACAGCAACAACGGAGAAAAAGAATCATACCAAATGATGTGCTGATCAAATGTGAGTTTGCAAGGTTTGAAATATCTGTATAGACATGTGGCCAGGTACTGGTTTTTGGGATTGTTAACACCATGATGTCATATTGATTGAAAGCAACATTTTACAAAATAACTGCCATGCATCCACACAAATTGTTCTCACAAATACAGTACTTACCTGGCCCAAAGATTGTGATGCACACACATACATGACACATCCACATACTAATACAGCATATGGCCACAGAAATAGTGAGTTCTGACATGAAAAATTGTAACAGCACTATGGGTTATGGGTAAGATGATTTTTTTTTTTGTGTTACTTTAACCGTATTACAGTGTGGAACTTCACTTACGTACGAGGGTGAATCAAAAAGTAAAGGCAATTTTTAAATTACGTGGTAACTGGGACAGAGAGGAGCTGGCACATTGCCCAGTATTGACAATGCCTGTTGAAGAGTTCAGCCATGTGCAGTACAGCGCTCTGCCTTCAGTTGAGTGGCAGCAACGAGGGCGAAAACATGGACGCTCCTTTGCAAGATTGCACCATCGAAGAA
>Ga0123354_10004392_pt1 | contig 19962 bp, 12 predicted proteins | sample TergutLab28metaG_2_FD_97872 | JGI IMG/M metagenome (GOLD analysis project Ga0123354, IMG submission 97872) | Labiotermes labralis P4 segment gut microbial communities from Petit-Saut dam, French Guiana - Lab288 P4 | ecosystem: Host-associated > Arthropoda: Insects > Digestive system > Gut ...
CGTACGGCATGTACAGAGCCTCAGTGCCTGTACAGTAGAGCTATACCTCTACTCCCCCTATGTGCCGTACGGCCTGTACAGAGCCTCAGTGCCTGTACAGTAGAGCTATACCTCTACTCCCACTATGTGCCGTACGGCCTGTACAGAGCCTCAGTGCCTGTACAGTAGAGCTATACCTCTACTCCCCCTAGGGGCCGTACGGCCTGTACAAGGGCGCACTTTACTTTAAACGGCAAGGGTGCTCACGTACTTCGCAGCAGAACACCGGTGGTCCCCGTACATTAGAAAACCCAATCGCTGAAAGATGTAGCAGGAAATTATGGTTAAGTACTGCGGCAATCATACCAAACAAATAAATAGGAAGTGTGGAAAAACAGAGAGTTTCTTTAACGTTACAGCTTGCGGTACGTGTAGTAAAGGGGTAATAACTTCAAGTGGACAGGCCGTACCGGAAACGTCGGTAACCAAACACCAAACTGCGCCGCTTAAGTTCCCAGATTAGTGAAGGCCTCCACTTCCTTCAGCTTCATAATGAAAGGTATTTTAAACTCAGCTCAAACCACTGAACTGTTAAACGTCTATATTTAAAGAACGGCTGTGTTCGGTTCGAATGTTGTCTATGCAGACTGAGAGGTCTCGTGAGTGCATTCAGTCGCTCCAGATAAATATCAAACAGGACACAAAATTTCCCCGTAAGTCTGATGCTTTTACGCGTGATCTGAGGCTTCCGCCGAGGTATAAACGAGATCTGCAATGGGCTGCTTGACCCTTGATAATGGGACCGATAGGTTGTCCCGAAACGTCGGTAAGAAAAATACCTTTCTTTCCCAATAAGGGCGCACATTTCATGGTTGTTCAGTAGCTACTAATTTAAGATGGGCAACTGAAAGCGCATCGTCAAATAATGTGAATTCCATCAACACGGGGTCATTAGCTTTACGTGTCACCATGAAGAGTGCTGTGAGGCGCTAAAAAATCTTCACACTAACTCTCACTATGGAAGGAATGTAAGGTACTTACATTTCGGTGGGTTGATGGCGATGCCTGCTCTGTACAAGCTCTCCTCGTCCATCCAGTCGCGATTCCGCTGCACCGTCCTCACACTGAACGTGGCCAATAGAAGCGCGAAGCACACAACCACCAGATTCTTACTGGTCCTAGAATAAATCACGTGGCACCCTAGTCCAATCAGAAGACAGTACCCGACACTGGGGATATAGAGAACTCGTTCAGCGACGACAAAGCCAACATAGAAAAACAAGTTGGTGGCTGGTAGGAAGGGGACAGCGATGAAGGCAAAGCAGAGAAGAAGAACTTCTGGGTTACTCAGGTGAGTCTTTCCCGCTAGACGCTGTCTTGGAGGAAGCATATCTTTCCTAACGTCGCCGTCATCTATCGAACTCTGGTGTGAGAATTTTGTGACTCCGTTACTGCAACAACAAGGGGCGGAAGAAGTCCCCAACAATGGTATAGTATTATTGTTGTTATTATTTCGGCAAATGGCAGAATGGTGATCCAGAAGGCTGTGACGACAGACCGGGCAAGGGGAAGACGTCGTCGCCTTTATATTGTCTCCACTGTGAGCGACAGGAACTGGAGAAACGTGGGCTTTGGTAACGACACTGCTACCTGCAGTGACATGACTGACCCGTTTGTGGGAGTGTCTCCGGGGTCTGTGGTAGGACTGTGGCTTCTGCTGCTGCTGTTGAAGATGGTTTTGTACAGTGACCAGCTTCCAGAAGGCTCTCTTCGTCACCCGGTAAAACAGATAATAGAAGAGTAATGTTATGGTACTCCGAGGGTCTAATAGAGAAGTTATTCTGGGGATGGCGTCCATCGACCAATCGAAGCTTAACCACCGGGGCCACAGAAAGAGGCCTAAGTTGAAGGCAGGCAAATAAGCAAAGGTTAGGAAACGGGTATAAGCGGAAGGACATCGCGCCGTGGGGTTGTCTGCCGTGGAGAACACTGGGGTTGCAGTCCCCATGAGGTAAAGCCGGAGCTGAAGCAGAGCAAGCAGTGCAATCCCCAGGCATCCGACGCTCAGCATCACGCCTCGATGACGCTTCTGAAAAACAAAAGAAGCCCACAGTCAAGATCTGTTGTTTGAGTTACGATGCGTGTGAAGGTACAGTAAAAATACTGTTAGTTTCGTATCTGGCTTACACATTCATGAACATTCCAGCCACAGGTAAAGGCAATGGCAGCGCGATAGCTACAGTTCATAACTTAAGGACCTGGCTATAAATTTTTCATCAATGTTTCTTCTTGTTTCGTCTAGCGGAAGGGGCTACACAGAAGTCTACAGAACAATATACTGCGAAATTACACAGAAGAAATGGTACAGCTGCCAGTGACTTTACTGTTCACTCATCCCTTCGAACAATTCGAAGCAATCTCAAGGATCAAATTTTGGGCAAATCAATCTGCCTGATGTTACAGCAGTTCTACTATATTTCCTGGAGTCGGGCAGCACAGACATGATGATGAGACTACATACTCGAATTCAATGCGAACCGGAGGCCATTTCCGGGGGTAAAACGGACGGGTCATTAGGCCGATCAATGGCCTCCAGTTCCCCACACGTCTTTATGGCATACACAGACTTTTATCATATCTTGAATGTGGCAATTTAGGCCAAGAGCGGGATAGCTCAGTCGGCATAGTGACTCCTTACGGGCTGGACGATCCGGGCATCAAAACCAGGGGGGGGGGCGAGTTTTCCCGCGCCCTCCCAGACCGGTCCCGTGGCTCACCCGGCCGCTTGTAAAATGGGCACCGGACCTGCCTTCCAGGTGTAAAGCGGCCTGGGCGTGGCTTTTACCAAACATACCACATAGGGCCGAGATTAAATAAAGAGTAGAGGTATACTTCTACACCTACCTCTACTCCCTTTCTATAATTTCATGACATGTTTTACAGTGAATTTTTACCTTTTTTACAATGACTTATTGCAATAAAATTGTAATCCTTGTCGTATTAGAGATATTTAGGGTCTTGGGTGTCAAAGGGCTGCAATAAAACGGATTAATTAGCAGTTTGTAACAGAAATAGATTAAATGACTTGCAGGCATTATGACTGGCGTTTGAATGACTTTAATGACACATTAAATGAGCATCTGAGCTCTGAAGGTTGATGGCTGACAGGCAAGAGCAACGGCTGCAAGGGAAGTTCTTGTACAAGAACCTGATGGCCAGGGCCAGAGTGTCCAGGTCATTGTACAGTACGAACGGTCTCGCAGCAGACGAGGTGGTGCTGGGTGTCAATGGGTGTGCAGACAGAACTGCCGAGTGCTGGGGGCGTTCGTGTAACATAGCGAGAAGGACGCCAGTGCAGCATGTGCCGTGCGTTGTGAATTGGGCCGACTTACAGAACTTTGATGGCTTCCATACAAAGAAGCCCGGTTCGAACCTTGAATGAGGTATGGATATTTTTATGCAGCCTCACCAAGGAAGTATCATGATGTATAAACAGGCAGCAGTAAATATGTTAATGAATGGTTATTTTGCTCCCTGCATGCTGTTGCTTCAACCACTCCCGTATCACACTTAGAGAACTCCGCGGTAAAACGTGCCTCAGATTACCCAGATCATACTAACCAAATAACTAACAAATTAACTTCTTGGAGCAGAATCCTCCCTGAAGAGCTAACAGGTCCCCAGCTAGTCATGCAGTTTCCCGCGTTTTTGTGGAATCCGACGGTTCATCACCGCGTTCACAAGAGCCTGCCAGCTGTCCCTATCCTGAGCCAGATCAATCCACTCCATGCCCTCCCGTACCATTTATAGAAGATCCATTTCAATTCTAAGCTCCCACCTACTCCTGGGTCTTCCGACAATATTTCTATAACCCCATTTTAATATTATTCTTGCATCTTTGATTCATCTAAGTGATTCGTGTCTTACGAGTTCACCGGCCTAAAATTTGCAAGTATTCTTTATTTCTTAATGTAAAACCACCTGTTCAACTGTGACACAATGCAAGTTAACAACAAAACTGGACCTACGTTTTGAATATGTGCGATATTCAAACTACAGGACAGGTGTCCTACTATTGTATTTCCCCACCTTTACTACCTCCTGCGCTGTCTCAAGCCGAACAGTAAAGCTGCAAGTGTTCTCTCTCTCTCTCTCACCAAAAAAAAAAAGCACTAACCCTGCAAAACGTGCACTGACTGTTACCGCACTTTCCTTAGACACTGACTAGCCAGCAAGACGGAACTCGGTGCAAATGCCCCTGAGACTCACATCACATTACCGAGGCGAAGACACGGAACTCCACTGATCCTAGATGTAATGAGATGAGGGGCAAGCGGAGCTGCACGGTACGACTTGCACTGTTTGTTAGGTACGTATTTGAAGCAGTTCAAATGGATCTGGTATTTCGCTAAAATTTAATAAACTTTATCAACCAAACACTCCAAAACATATTTAATTTTTTTTTGTGGCGCTGCGGCCCAACGCGGGCCATGGCCTCCTCAATCTTGAGGTTTCTAGATCACGCACAACGACGCATCACAGTCGGTAGGACTCCTCTGAATGAGTGATCAGCTCGTCGCAGAGACCTCTACCTGACAACACACAACACTCACAACAGACAAACATCCACGCCCCCGGTGGGATTCGAACCCACGATCTCAGCAGGCGAGCGGCCGCAGACCTACGCGTTAGACCAAGCGGCCACTGGGACCGGCGAAACATATTTAATAAATACTGAAAAATCTGTGTGACTCTTCAGGACGACAATTGAATCGTTAGAGTGAACGAACTGTGCGGTACAGCTCAGAGAGGAGTGCGAAAGACACCAAGAACAAGGAAGAAAGATCAGCAAAAATATCTGAGAGATTCTTCCTGGACTGCTTGACAAGTGATGGAACGTCAGATTCTATGGAAACTTCGGCAACCAAGTACCAACCCACGCTGCTTAACACCCCCAAAAGAAAACGATGGCCAGAAAATTAATTGGTGTAACGTTTCATGACCGAAGACACAACAGCCAATCTCAGTGACAGTGCGGTTTAATCACACACAGAAGAACGGTGTATATATATATATATATATATATATACACACACACCGCCCGCTTTAACATTATGGAAATTCGACGTTTTTTGCAACGGCAGTATTTGTGGGTTTCCTAAAAACGTCAGAATGAACAGCGATCATTCCTCCTCAGTAACAGATGTTGAGTGTGACTTTACACAAGGCAGGAGCTGAGTTGTTTTGACTTATTCCAACATACATTTTCAACGGGAAAATCTGGCCGGAACGTGAAGATATCCAGTCACTTCCATCTAATATCGAGCTTAAATATGTGTGGAGATATGCCTCCACTCATGCAAACGTCTTTACGACGTAACGCCTAAACCACAATGACTAGACTGCGCGGTGGAGAAGTCCTTCAAATGCCTCGAGTTATAATTCAAACCAAAAGAAGATGCGATAAAAACGGAAGGAAACAATTAAGGGGCAAAGGGGAAAGTAAAAACTGTTTTAGTAGTCTCAATGATCTGCGCCGAACATTCAGTGCTACCAACCGTTCTGTCAGTACAGCGCTCTTATCTGCTGACATCCTGCACATTTTAAGGATTTCCAAAACTTCGCCTCGTGAAAGAAAGGAAAGGAATGAATGAGACGGAGAAAAAGACTCCCTAAGAAAGAGGCACAGGAGCAAGAGAATAGGAAAACGAGATGAATTCAGAAACAAGGCGTCTCCAGAGACCAAATTGGTGATGTCAGCTATTTATTGCTGACAGCAGCAAATTCGTACGGATCTGTCATTCATCATCTCTCCTCTGTCTCCTTATTCATCTATTGGATGCGTTCAAAATAACGTCATGTCTTATTTACGTCTCAAATTCATTTGCATCTTAAATTTAATTTCATCCTCTTTATTTACCGTCTGAGTGTCACACAGCTTAAGAACCAGACTGTAAGGGACTGTATTGGGGTCTGCATGTTGGTAATGTATATACATATGTGTGTGTATGTATGTATGTATGTAAGTATGGACTAGGCATGTATGTATGTATGTATGTGTGTATGTAAGTATGGACTATGTATGTATGTATGTATGTATATATGTATTATGTATGTGTGTATGTATGTATGGACTATGTATGTATGTATGTATGTATGTAAGTATGGACTATGTATGTATGTATGTATGTGTGTGTGTGTGTGTGTACGTATATATGTATGTATATATATATGTGTGTGTGTACATATGTGTATGTTTATGTATATGTGTGTGTATATGTATGTATGTATGTATGTGTGTATGTATGTATGTGTGTATGTATGTATGTATGTAAGTATGGACTATGTATGTATGTATATATGTATTATGTATGTGTGTATGTATGTATGTATGTAAGTATGGACTATGTATGTATGTATGTATGTATGTATGTATGTATGTATGTATGTATGTATGTATGTATGTGTGTGTGTGTACGTATATATATATATGTGTGTGTACATATGTGTATGTTTATGTATATGTGTGTGTATATGTATGTATGTATGTATATATGTGTGTATATGTATGTATGCATGTGTGTATGTGTATGTATTTATGTATGTGTGTGTGTGTATGTATGTATGTATGTATGTGTGTATGTATGTATGTGTGTGTATGTATGTATTATGTATGTGTGTGTATACATATGTGTATGTATATATGTGTGTGTGTGTGTGTGTGTATACATGTATATATATATATATATAGTACAACCTCGATAATCACGTTTAATTGGGACTGATGAAGCCATACGGAACATCAGAATCACGAACATCGAAACCCATTTCAACTTAAAATGTCTATTTATTTAAAAGAACCGCTACAACACCAGTAATACAGTCATGACGTAATATGAAGCACCACAAAAGGCAGACTATATAACTTGTCATAAAATATAAACACTTTTGACAGCGTAATGTGCGTTAAATAATCGAAGGACATTACCACTCCATCAATCATTAGGGAAATCGACCTCCCTTAATGAAAGGCAGAACTCGACTGCGCCGAGAGTGATCTGCGAGACAGCAGCACAGTGAGGGGCAGCTGATTCGCCAGACACGTCGTCTCAACCCGATTTCATCGAAATCAAGAAAGGCAGAAATCCCGAAGACATAAGTTTAAAAATACTGATGTTCCACAGCATATGGTCACACAGCACGCGCGGTACTCGCGAGTAATTTCTTTTGCCCATTTCAATAAATCAGACCATCAGAATTAGTTAGATCCAATCAACGAAACTCCACGCGAAAGGGTCAGGAAACGGTCCAATCGCCGACACTATGTCACAGACGGACGGACATGCTCCACATGTAAAGCTTGGCTTGCGTCGTAAAGATTTATAGACTATAGGTCTGTTGTACATAATTCAGCTGCTCCTTTCCGAATGCAGGAAAGTTAACACACTGGCACGCAACCACACTGGTGGTTCTGAGGGAAGACCATTTGCATTATATTTTATAGAGATAATAAATGTCACTTTACCAGCACAACCTCCCCCCTCCCCCAACCTTCCCCGGCCTTTAAACTCTGTTGCTGTGATTTCTAGAACAGGTTCGAGGAGGCGTTCAATTTGCATATCATACAGGGGTGGTCCAGTGAGCAGGTGGCTTGCATCATTAACCCACAGTATAAAATGCTCGCCCCTTCATCTTGTTCGCACCTGAACCAAAACTTTCAGGTACTCAGATTTTGTCCAGTGGCGTACTGAAAGGCAACGGGTGATCAGTGGTGTATCAAGCAAGTTCAGTTTTATACACTAGAAATCGGTGTTCTGACCACATTAGATTGCCTATACGGACTGCATGCTGCAGTGATTCTGGGAATGTGAAAATCTGTACGTATTTATGTTTCTTTGGGGATACTACAGGACAAAATATCCACTTTAACACTTTTAAAGACAAAGACTTATCTGAATTACATTTAAAGACCAGTCCGTACCGCGCAGTAAACACACTCCGTCTCGGTTATACAAGGCAATCAGTTAATGCTGTATAGGGAAATAATCGCTGGCTTTTCTGAGAAGGATTACAAATGTATGAAGATACAGGAGGGATAGAAGTGATGGGAAGAAGAGGAAGAAGACATAAGCAGCTATGGGATGACGGTAAGGAAAAGTGAGGATATTGCAAATTGAAGGAGGAAGCACCAGATGGCACTGTGTGAGGAACTGGCTGTGGACCTGTCGTAAGGCAGACTACAAAATTAATAGAACCTCAAGGTACTTAAACAACTGGGCTTTAAAGGGTTGCGGAAATTTGGCAACACTGTTACTCCTGAACCGCCAATGAATGAATACAAACCTTTGAAACGCTAACAGCCGCTAAATGAATCACTAAGTCGCCACACTTAAGGTATCATGTCTACGACACCAACTGCGTTCAATGGAGAATGTTATGGGGACCAGGTCTAAGGCAGACGACAGACGTCGACAACGTCCGAGCCTGTAGTTTTAGGATACAGTCTATAATTCCAGATATACACAAAGTTCTCTGTTCACCATTACCGCTACTAATTTGTACATATTTCTCATTAGCAAATGCTAAGACGGTTCCCAATATTCCAAGTTGCCACTACATGCTTCTCATGGAGCCCTCCGGACTTAAATTTAGTAGTAACCAATTTCATGTTTTGTTTACATGTAAAATAGCCACTGCCACCGGGTAACAACCCAATTGCAGTAAATAAATATATTATTATTATTATTATTATTATTTACTGACCAGCTCAGGAAAAACCACCTGCTTGAGAAAATCTCTGCTCCATGAAGTCAATCCAGTCCACGATTTCCACTTATCTTGGCAACAGATTTAATGACGACATCATCGAAATACATGACAATAGATTTAATGACATCATTGAAATACATTATGTGGGAAGATTTACAACCGATATGTCTTAAACGCTGATAACCGACGTTTAAAATCGACTGTACTCGATGCTCAACTGTTTCTTCAACCTCAACTCTTCCCTCGCAGAGACCACAGTGTTTCTCTGTGACGAAACTGTTCCTCCGGCCTCCGTCCTTACCTCACAGAGAACACAGTCCGTCTCAGTACGAAGACCCATCATACAGAGAGACAATAAACCTCCGTAGGTGTTTATCCAAAGCCTCTGTTACGTTCGTCCGACTTTAACGAAAATCGGGAGTCCACAAATTTAGTATAAATCTCACACGGGACCCCCTAAAAATCTGGTGTCAGTCGGTCTGTTACATGCGGATGAACATCAACGGAATACATGACAACAGCACTCACGGCCGTTCATCGGAACTGTCTTGCGGAAGTTTCTAATAATGGAGAAAAATACTTAAATTTCTAAAGGAAACACACAATTCCGCTAACAGCAGCAGTGTTAATGAAAACAGCTTGAATATCTGCCGTCTGGTAGCTGTCTCTTATACTTCGCTTCTTAGTAGTTTTACAATATCGATTGTAAAAGCAGCCGTCAGTTTAAGTTGTGGACGTGAAAGATAAAAGAAAAATTTAACATTCATAGGTCCGTGCATCGCTAACATATTCGCAGAGTACAACCAACAAGATGCAACATTTCACAGTTTCTTTATTTCTGTAAGACGCTCTACATGTTTCAGACGGGTTTTCCGTCCATCATCAGGAGCTCAAAACTGCACATACAGCGTCAGACCAATAATGCTACCTGCTGCTAGTCTGGCTAGCAGCAGGTAGCAGTATTGGTCTGACAAATGCCTGACGCTGTATGTGCAGTTTTGAGCTCCCGATGATGGACGGAAAAACCGTCTGAAACATGTAGAACGTCTTACAGAAATAAATAAATTAAGAAAAGTCGCATCTTGTTGGTTGTACTTTGAGAATATAAAAGAGAAAATTAATATATAAAGCTAGTATTTCCCAGTCTCATATAACGCCAATTTCATTACCCAAGACACACTACCAATTTTTTAAACTCATGGTTCCGTGCATCACAATTCAATGTTAATAAAAATCCAACCAGATGCAACAGTTTTTAAATATTTATTCACTGCAAAGTCACTCTACATGTTTCGGGTGCTGTGACACCCGAAACATGTAGAGTGACTTTGCAGTAAATAAATATCTGCATACTGTTGCATCAGGTTGGATTTTTATTAACACGCTACCAAATCCGGCACAAAACATTTCACTAATCAGGCGGTGCTTTAGTTACTGCTTGTTGCCTATATTCTGCCCTCGAGTAAGGATTTCATGATAACGTTCTTCTGGCAGTCAAGTTGTTTGTCTTAAGGCGCTTGACCTATCTTCATCTACATAATTAGTTGTCAGCCTTTTCGTGTTGACGGCAAAATATGGATGTCTGCCTTCTTTCGAGGCACGGTATTGTTGACAGAGAGAGGCAAAATTTGGAATAGGCGTACATCTGCACTTAAATGATGCCATTTATTGTCTATACAAAGCAACGTAAAGGACAAACACGATGGAGCTTTCATAGAAAAATCGGTTTAAAAACCCCGGTAAATGTCTTGGTTTCCGACTTCTCTACAGGGCGTCCATTTCGCTTAGAAAAGTCTTATCGAACCCTCACCACGTCTCTTTAAATTCGTGCCCGTTTATAAGGAAAACCTTAACCAGTTCTTCATCTTTGAAATTTTAATTCGCACACAGAATTGCGTATAATCATTCCTCGTTACGGGCTGGAAGGTCCGGGGATCGAATCCCGGTGGGAGGCGAGAATTTGCACACCCGTCCAGACCGGCCCTGGGGCCCACGCCCCAGGGCCGGTCTGGACAATAGCCTCCTGCACAATAGACACCGGGTCAATGCAGGAGGTACAGCGGCCGGGGCATGGCGTGGATCGCCCACCATCTGGCGCCGAGGTTAAGGAAAGAGTACAGCAATACTTCTAATTCCTGTCTGTGCCTTCATGGCAGGGTAGTTAACTTTTTCCTTTATAGTGATTCCTCAGCTCAAAGTCTCGTAGCACAGAGTTGGATAACCCGTACAAATAACAGAGGGAGAGCAGACCAAAGCACACGGCGTCATCTTCCAGACGAATGCAATCGTGACCCTCACGGCTACGAGACACTCAGATCTGACAGAACAATATAAAGCTTTGCAATCTACAGGAAAAGCCGGCAGTCTTCGGAATTGCATATGGGTCGAGCATATGGACTGAGTTTACAGACGCTTTGTGCATTTTGTAAGGTCTGGCGGCGGCGGGCTGTTACCCCCTCACTGATCCAGCAGATTTATAACAAGCGCCACAATACGCCAGATGAAGCACTGCGCTCTGGAAGCTGCTCCAACACACAGCGTGCAGTCTATAAAATATCTGCATACCAAATTCGCTAAATAATTTGCAGTCCACGAAATTGGATGTTTCCCTGTGGACGATGCTACGGCTCCGGGCTTGATCCAGATAGAAATTATGGGCAGGTGCGTGGAACGTAATCAACTTTCACGTGCGCGGGCAGGGAAATTAGAACTCTGCATCTAAACACGTGGAATTAAGTTTTACTGTAACTGAAATAGCCCAAGTGAGAGCAACTCATTTCTGTCTTGGTGTCTCTTAGTGGATGAAGTTAAAAAAAAATAACTATGTTTCTTGAAACTCTGATAAAATTATGTTGTCAAAAAGAAATTGCGCAGGCAATAATAGACATTTATTTTCTTTCCTCGACACCTCCCTTTAAGGTGAAAATGTGTGAATCAAAATGCATTCATCGCCACTTCCCAAAAGACAAATTTTAACTGATTACAGAAGTCAAAATCTTCAAACAAAACAAAAGAAAATTAACATTAATGCAAACACAAAGGTACTTACGCGCTTTACGACAAAAATAAGACTAAATTACTATTTTAAAATAACATTACTGGCCACTGACCTATAAATAAACAATATTTACATTATCAAATTTGTTTACAATCCCCATAAATACGATAAAAAATTAATTAAGATTTAATCGATGTAAGAAAATTGACACCGAAAAAGGAAAATCGCAACGAAGATACGAGAGCAATGAGAAAAGCTGTGATGCTATTGCCTCTGCGCAGACCGACCAGGATTACAGACATTCTGCGCAGCCAAGAAGAGGCGTCAGACGCAACGATGGGTTTACGAAGGGAAAGAGCTCGCTGAAGCAAAAAATTGGTCCGCAAATGGAAAAGTAGTGCGTCTCGTAACATAGAGAAGTCGTACATTCAATTAACGTTACACAGTATTATGTCAGCACAATCGTTTTTATTCTTAAGCAAGGCTACATGTTTCGACTAAAAGTTTGTCATCTTCAGGCCCTTACAACATTTTCCGTTACCAGATGCTTTGCCCACTTTGGGATACCATAGTGTTTACAGTTGTGGAATACAACTAGTTAAAACAATCATTGCCGAATACTGAGGGATTACTGTACAGTACACTGCAAAATGAGTGTCCGCTATTGTTATTGTTATTAGTATTACTTAACTTCTTATTTCGTTGCGATATTAACAGTTATGACATATGCATATTCCTCGCCAAATCTTCCAGTCACTTTACACCCATTTCAGTTCAAGGGAACGAGGCTAGATGGTGGCACGTTACAGTACAGACGCCATTCCGGGTTACGAAACCCTGTCGTCTATCCAATGCCAAGTTACTGTACTGGTACAGTTCACCCCGACAGTTACAGCAACTTACGAGGATTAACAACTATGAAGCTTCTCGGTACGTGAGTTTTTTTTGGGTTTTATTTACTCCCGCTTTTACGTGACGTACACCGTACCTATTGACGTGATCAGGGGCACACAAATTTTACAAAAATCCAGGAGCCATCTCTACATTCTAGGCGCCAGCATGATGATACGAACCAAGTTCCCTATCCAGAACCGAAAAAAGGAAACATTCTGTGACACTGTAAAAAATTTATTCGCCACGGCGACTGGCGTCAGGGGATCTGTACACCCCTGGACATGATACTGGTCAGCAGTGCAAAAATTGCGAACTGTTTTTCCCTGAAGATGAAGGCACTAAAACACCTCGACACGTCGGGAGCTGCTTACCCGACACCACGTCACAAGTCAGAACACTACATTCTTCAAAGTCTGAGTAAAACTGCTATTCTATACATTTTAATAGAGACTTAATGTATTTCATCACAAGATAGGTAATGTATAAACCAGAGAATATTACTTACTTACTCCACGGTGCAGAGTCCTTCTTGAGAAGCTAACTGGTTTGCAGCTAGTCAAGAAATTCCCCGCATTTCACGGAACCCGAAGGTTTATTACCGCACTCACGAGCGTCCGCCACCTATCTCGATCCTGGGCCAGCCCAATCCAGTCCATATACCCACATCCGAACTCCTGGAGATACATCCTAATATTATCCACCCATCTACGCCTAGGCCTCCCCAGTGGTCTCTTTCCCTCCGGCTTCCCCACCAAGACCCTATTCACCCCCCTCTCCTCACCCATACGCGCCACGTGCCCAATCCATCTCATTCTTCTCGATTTTATCACCCGCACAATATTGGGTGAGGATTGCAAATCATTTAGCTCCTCGTTATGCAATCTTCTCCATTCCCCCGTTACCTCGTCCCTCCTAGGTCCAAATATTCTCCTCAACACCATGTTCTCAAACACCCTACAACAATAATATTACGCCAGCGACCTCTCAGCACTATATATGACAACCTATCGCTAACAAACTCTACTCTCTTCACTGCTGATACTACTCTACGGTGTACAAAAAAACCCGTTTCCAATTGATGATTTTCATTTCCTTTCCCGTAGAAAAAATCATAATTCCCTGCTCTTACTGTGCCCCCTTTGTCCCACCTGACCTGTGCACCCACTACATCTAATTTATACCTCACTAATTCCCTCGCTGCTGCCTTCAGTGACCCTGCCCTATACAAACTCCTAACATTCCAAGTCCCTATTTTCATCCCTCTTTGCTCCCTGCGCGATGCTTCCCCTGGAAACACTCCCCCCCGGAGATCCGAGTGGGGGAGTAGTTTACCTCCGGATTGTTTTGTCTCCAGAGCAAGCATCCCACCTGTGAATCTTTCTTAACATAAGTGTTTTACAGGGAAGGGTTGTTAGCACCTCGTCCAACCCCCAAGCTGGAGGATCATCCCTCGTCGGCTGTCCGCGACTGCCTATTCAATTTATTCGCAGCTACCCTCCTTATCGGAGGCCGTTCCTCTATCCGCAACCTGAGGACGCGCCATGCCGTGGTGACAGGAACCCACTACATGGAAACCAGAGAATATTACGTTTAATAACCCTTTAAAGACTATGGTTAACCTGAATTACATCTAAAGAGGCAGTCCGTACCGCGCAGTAAATACACTCCATCTCGGCCATAACACCAATCAGTTAATGTTGTATAGCGAACAAATCACATTCCACAACACAAATAAACCGCATGGGCAGAACGTAGAACTTTTGAATGTTAAAACTGGTGATACACAGACTAACCACTAAGCTTTAAAGGTTAGTCTAACACAAAGGGGCGGAACTGTGCCGAAATGAGCGTGGTGTACAGCGATGACCCCCGTGCGGTCACATCTGATTATGCGTTCTAGTACAAATAACACATACGACTAAATCCAAGAATTCTCTTGGGGCTTCTGAGTAAAATCAGGCGCATCCCACTGTGTTCGAGGGATTACTGCCCTCATGCGACGATAGTACCACACTCGGTCCACCAGGACAAAGCATCCCAATGGTAATGGTGCGAGTCCCACTAATTCGAGGTATTGTTCTACTGAAGGTTTGTCTATCTCACAATATGAACGGTGTCAGCGCCCCGATGGGGTGGGGATTAAAGGGGATCGAAGTCCCAGAACGCTGGTAAGCATTACGAATCACAGGGATTCTGCCATTTTGAGAGACAACGAAGAGGTGAAGTCCACAGTTGCGTGGATCAGTAAATAAACTGCATCCACGTGGTCTATTCCCTCTGCAAGTAGGTCACACTCCGCGAACATTCGACGATGTACTTTCTAAGCTCACAATCTACCCTTAGGACTCAGATTAAACGTTTAAGCTGAGAGAAAGTTTGGCCACAAGGACGATAAAGGTAATTAATTTGGGAATTTACATAATGAGAAAGTTCGCAGTTGATTGAGGTCAAGTAATGTTGTTAGAACACTGAAATGTAAACGACGATGGGGTGGGAATGAAGAAGGAACAGACGGCGACTGCATAGAGTGTCGGTCCAATCACCACAAAGAATTTCAAAACACATAATGGATTGTAATGTTAGCAGGGGATAAGGTTAAACTTTCAGGACATAAGATCCAGGGAACCGGTTAAGAACTGTAGCCCACGATTAAGTCTGTAATGTTTCATTTGTACTAAGACCAAATTTAGTTCCAGTATTTGGTGGTTTCTTGTGAGCGTCTGTTCATCTGAGCGTGTACTATAACTTTGCCTGCCACAACAACCGTATCCTGACTACGCTCACCTTCGACAGGTACACTCTCTCCATAAACTCAGCGCCTAAAACATCTCGTTCGTAACGCATCTGGTGCAAACGGTGGCGCAATTGGTTGAGGCACTTCACTAAACGTCGGAAGGTCGCGGGTTCGATTCCCGATGGGGCCAATGAGATTCTTCATTGACTTCATTCTTCCTGTCGCACTGTGGCAGGCTCAGATTCTAACAGAAATGAGTAACAGAATAAAGACGGCCGGGGCGTAGAGCTGACAAACTTGCCGAATGTCTAGAAATCTTGGCAGTCTCAAACTTCTGGAGCACTCATAGCCTGTTCAGGCCTGCACAGGGATGGCTTTACCTATCAACAGCTCACAACATTACGTGAGCTCGGAGTAAAATACTACACCCAATCCATTTGAAAGTCTGCACAGTCCAGCGATTAATGGTTCAGACGAAATTCGGACGATATGTGGACAGCCGAATGGGGAACAAGGAAGGGCAGGACTGTAGGACTGCTGACACACAATATATACGTTGTCCTCGCAGGATAAAGGAACTGACTAAACAAAACGTGTTAAACTACGCGTAAAGAATGAAAATGGCATGTTACTGTCTGACATCCATTTGGGAGGGGGGGAAGAACATGTTAAACTTCGCGTACAAAAGATATTGTAGTTCTTAGAACTGAGTTCAAGTAAACAGGTCTGGAGCGCCACCCAGGGGTGTGCACGACACTGCAGATTATGCAAACACAGCAGCGTATGACAAAGACGTTCTGGGAGGGACATGTGAAGCACATTTGCGACAAATACATATATTTACCAATGAATGAAGCAGACTTAGAAAGTAACGTGCCTGTCTTCAAAGTAACTACTTTACAAACTACCGGGTGCTGATAAGTCCTTAGCCCGACCAGGAAGGAAACAAGTTCGTAAGCGCGCGATTTCAACAACATCGAGACGCAAGCTGTCATCAAGCCCCCCCCCCCCTTGCAAGGCAAGGCGCCGAAGGAAATTCACGCCATTCTGACGGAAACATTAGCTTGTTTCCTTCCTGGTCGTGCTAAGGACTTATCAGCACCCCTGTACATATGGTTAGCAGTAATTAGGTCACTAAGCGGTAAGACTTGGATTAATCCTTTAAAGCCCAGAGGTTACTACATATGCCTCTGCATGCACAAAGGGGCTAACTGCCACTTTTAGCTAAACTGAGTTATGTGTAGCGAAGTGTTCAGCTAATGGCCCTCTACGGTATGTACAAAAAGATGACAAATGCATCTTCCAGAATCACCAAGATAGGCGGGGGATATTCTGCTTCTCAGAGCATCTGTCATTTGCTTCTCTTGTAAAACTGGTATTCTGTGGGTTGTCCCCTTTATCGAAATAGGGGCGGTACGTACCACCAGGTTTAACATTCTGCCTACAAAGAGCGTTCATGTGTTTCGCAACGATCTCAGAACAAACAAACAATTATTTCCCTAGGCACCTATAACTGACTGAATTTTATAACCGAGACCGAGTGTGTTTACTTCCCAATTCAGATTAACCTTAGTGTTTCAATATCACTACCGTGTCTGCTGTACCTTCCATAGCTCTTACCTTTTCTCCAGCCTAGCTTTATCACAATGACAGACAGAACAAACCGACACCATCCCAAAAAAATATATTTTCTGCCCCTCACGACCAGTAATAACAAGCGCAGTGCCTTCCCCTTCACTACACACACAGCTTCTTAATTCCACTCATTAGTTCTTAAAAGGTTAAGGAACTGGGGACCGATTGCAGGTAAAGTAACCAATATTTTGCCACGCGCCGTTACCCGAAATATCGCCCTGGGCCCCCCAGCCTTCACTTCGGGGAAAGGGGGGAGGGAGGGGAAGAGCCTGAGCAACAAGAAATGGCCAGCCCTGTGTCCTCCGAGGCAGTGGTCTGCCTCCAATATTCAAGTTGCAGCCATTTCATAAAATACGGCACAGTCATAAACTGGGAAAGCGTCATAAAACTCTGGAGTGGGACACACACACACACATACACACGCACGCACGCACGCACGCACGCAAAAAAAATGTGGAAGATAATTATTATACTGAGATTGAAGATTAATCGAAATGTGGTTCCTTGCGCCTACTCAATTTCCCTTCAGATCTACAAATAAAGAAGTTTACGCCAATAAAAACAGAAATTGGGGGCCAGGGAATATAAGCCAGTAATAAAACCATATACTGTATACTGCCACCCTCCCAAGTCATATTTCACAAAACTTTCACGTAGTACTTTAACAATAGTTAAAGGAACAGGAAGTCGAGAGCTATCGTAGAACGAAGTGGCACTACACCTTCAGCAGAAATGATTACTTTATTTTATTATTACTATTTCTTTTGTTAATACCCCTTAGCATTAGGACTTTATATTTACCCTGAATGTTTCCTTTTTTCTGTTTTTTAAAGTGTAATTCTTTTCTTTTCTTTTTTTTAGGTTTTACTTTTATTGGTCGCACAGGTCAATGATAAACAGTCAATGTACCTGTCATAAGTAAAATAAAATGTTTGACTCACTGGACATAACAAGGTGTAGTGTTAGCATCTGAAAACGTTATTGAACGTTGTATTGATTTACTGAGGAGTTCAGATAGACTCCGAATAAATATGAATTTCTAACCACACACAGAACTAATCAGCTCTAACAACAATATACACTCACTAACAAATTACTAATAAGATTCTCTCAAGCAAAGAATATTTTCTCTGGCGACAATGGAAGAAGTAATTTTCTTTACAAATCATGTTTTGTGCGGATTTAAAAACAAACAGAGAATATCCCCCTACACAATAAGAACTTTAGGTTTTTCTAACCGAGACGGAGCGTGTTTACTGCGCGGTACGGACTGGGTCCCTAAATACAGTTCAGGTTACGTTTAGTCTTTAAGGGGCGCATAAAGTTAACTTTCTATGCTCTGTACATTACTTACCTTCTCACGTAATACCGAAGTCCCATAAACTAAAATATATGCAGTTATAGTTCTTGGACGAATATTATCTACATGTAGACATACACGTGTTTCTACCACATAAATTTTGGAGCAATTTTAATAACACCCGGGTTTGCATATGACATCAAGTAACTATAAAGCAGTGGTATCTACTTATTATAAACCTAACCACATTCATGTAAAACCTCAGGGTTATTCTCCGTATCTCGCAATGATCTTTTCGATGACGGCCGGTTACTACCGCAACGTGTAGCAACTGACTTACAGACACAAATGTCTTCTGCGATGGTTATTTACTGAATGATATAGGAACGCTCATACCTGTACAGTTTAAAGGAACAACAGTCTCTAACTATGAACATATTAATACGCTTTTTCTGTCTCAGACAGACGGTATGATAACAGATTTGCAAACCGAAGGGCAACTCGCGTGTCCCCACAATAACTTTTCCCATCTCGATCATTAAGCTTGAACGGGTAACTCAGTTCCTATGTATCTGAGCTGCATCACATTTTCAAAGTTCTGCAGGCAATAATTAAGCACTTTTCTGCTTTTTTTTAATGTTTTGCTGACCGTGCATCTCAGTATATCTATCTCAGTATTTAAACAACTTGATGCACAAAATTTTTGTTTTACAATAAGTTTCTTTCATGCCTCTACATGTTTCGAGCAAATGTGCTCATCATCAGGAGGTCAAAATTGCATTACGCAGCCTCTGGTATCATCACACTGAAACAAGTGAGTGATCTAAAATTACTAAAATACAATTCTATAAATATAAGCAAATCGTAGTGAAATGTAAATAGACATAGTACCTTTCTAATAAGTTTAATAACTGGATAAACATAACCTCTACATGACATACCATGTTTACAGTAAGTAATACACAGTAATCACACCCGAAAAATTCACACATAAATTTTACTACTATTTGCTTATATTTATGGAATTGTATTTTAGTAATTTTAGACCACTCACTTGTTTCAGTGTGTTGATACCAGAGGCTGTGTAATGCAATTTTGACCTCCTGATGATGAGCACATGTGCTCGAAACATGTAGAGGCATGGAATAAACTTATTGTAAAACAAAGTTTGTACATCAAGTTGGTTAAATACTGAGATAAATATACTTTTCTGCTGTTTCCAGGAAATAAACATCCAGCGCTCTGTACTAACACTTTCGGTGCCTCTGCAATTTTATTTATCCTCCCTTCTAACAGAATACATACATACATACATGTATACAACATACGTCTTTACAGCTGAGACAAGTACATTACACTTCGAGATAGCAATATTACAAAGAGACACAGGCAGGTTGGCGGATTGTCTTTGAACATGCGAGTTTTTCCAGCTTGCGATCAAAAGACACACGGCATTGCTGTTGCATGGCCTCTGAGGAAGGTCGATATTGACACGGATTGATGACACAGCACTCAACTCTACAACTGTACACTTACTCACTCCATGGTGCAGAGTCCTTCTTGAGAAGCTAACTATTTTGCAGCTAGTCAAGAAATTCCCCGCATTTCACGGAACCCGAAGGTTCATTACCGCACTCACAAGCGTCCGCCACC
>Ga0123354_10004393_pt1 | contig 19961 bp, 21 predicted proteins | sample TergutLab28metaG_2_FD_97872 | JGI IMG/M metagenome (GOLD analysis project Ga0123354, IMG submission 97872) | Labiotermes labralis P4 segment gut microbial communities from Petit-Saut dam, French Guiana - Lab288 P4 | ecosystem: Host-associated > Arthropoda: Insects > Digestive system > Gut ...
GCGCTTAAACCTCACATCCGGAAGCATTGGAAAATGCTGTCGGAGAAGAGCGCGGCCTTTGTAGCTGCGATGGAGGATGTTCTGGAAGCGTGCCGCCTGCCGTATGATCCTGATTATCCAGTTATATGTATGGACGAATCCAGCAAGCAACTGGTTGGAGAGATTTATGAACCTATTCCCTGTGCGCCGGGGCAACCGCTGCGAATTGATGATGAATATGTCCGAAACGGTGTGGCCGAAATATTTATGGAGGTAGAACCCTTGGCCGGGAAACGGCATGTTGCTGCGACGGAACGTCGCGCCAGGAAAGATTGGGCGGCGCAGATCAAGCAGATGCTGGACGAACGGCATCCAGATGCAACAAGAGTCCGGCTGGTCATGGATAATTTGAATGCTCATGACATCGCGTCGCTCTATGAGGCCTTTAGCCCTGTGGACGCCAGACGTTTGGCGGAACCGGCTGGAGATGCATTACACTCCCAAACATGGCAGTTGGTTGAATATGGCAGAGATCGAACTCAGCGTCTTGAAAGGGCAATGCCTTGATCGCCGTATTCCAGACATGGCTACGATGCAGGCAAAATTGGCCGCTTGGCAAAACGACAGGAATAACCGCTCTAACAAGATTTCATGGCAATTCACCACCCATGACGCCAGAGTAAAACTGAAACGATTCTATCCGAATATTTAAATGTTACCAAGTGCTAGGATTGCGCCGTGTTTATCTGGTTTGCGCTTGCGCTTCGTCCCACGCCTCCTGGGGGCTGACTTGCGGCGATTCACTTCGGCCTTGCGCTCATCATGAGCTGTCCGCCTGCAGGAGGCTTCTCTTTTCTACTTATTCATTCAAGCAGCACTGGGCTTGAATATATTGCGCCACGGATTCCGAAAAACCGTCAACATGCGTCCATTGGCCGTAACCAATTCCATTTTTATAGCTGGCAACGTTGATCATATATCCCTTGCCGCTGGGGGTTGGGATCGCATCAGCGCTTTGCTCGTCCGTGACAACCACGACTCTGTCATAGCTTCCCGGCAACGCGGCAAGCGCCTCCCCCAGGAGCGTAATTCCATGGGCCTGGGAAAAGTGTATGGCGTCAACAAGGGCCATGCCTTGGCGCGACGGCACTTCCACCAGTTTGTCGGAAAAGGTGAAAACGCGCGATTGTTCGGCCACGGCCACGAGCAACACCGCCAGCGCGGCCGCCGCGTCCATACGCGTCAGATCACTCTTCTTTGCTAGCCTAACTTCCATTGAGCCGGAAACATCGACAATAACGGCAGTTTTGCCCGGCAAACGTTCAAGGTTTTTCGTTGCCTGCTGCATGGCCTCGTCAAGAATCGGCTCCAGAGAAGGCACAGCGCGGGCCGCCGCGATAAAGCGAAACGGCAGAGCTTGCCCGCGTTCGGCTCCTTGCAGCAAGGCATCAGTAATCAGGTTTTCCGCGACGCCCGATTCCATCATGTTCCGCAGGTTACGGAGCAAGGCCAGATAGCCGAGCTTTTTCTCCCGCAACAGGCGGGTAAAGGTTTCCCGCTTGTCCGCGCCATTGGACAGAGCCACTTCCCAAGTGTCGGGAGGAGACAGCGTCCCGGCCACGAGTTCTTTCCAGCTTGCCGCCTGTTCCTCATTCTTGGGTTTGGCATGCACCATGAACAGCACGTCCCGCAACCTTACCGCGCCTGGCCGGTCATATTTGGCAAGTTGGTAGGCGTCGAACTTTTGCATGGCCTTACCGAGTCCCAGCTTGACCTGCCGGGAAAGGGGCTGTTTGCCTTCACTCCAGTACAGCGCCAGGAATTCCGCCGGTTCATCGGCGCGTTGAATAATGCGGGCCAGAGTGCCGGCAATCTTCGGCCTAGCCGGGTGCCGCGCCAATTCTCGCAGCAACAGCAGAGGCGCATGACGCAACTTGCCTTCTTCACGTGCCTTGACGGCAAGCTCAGCCACCTGTTCCGCAGCGCAGAGCGGAGTCAGTTCCTTTATGCGTTCGGCAATGCTGACTCCGTCTTCGTAAAACGTATCTTCCCAGAGCATGCAGGCCATCACGGAACGCGCCAACTGGACCGCCGGGGCAAGTGCAGGGGCCACCGCCCCTTCGTGGGTGCGCGGTTTTCCGGATGAGAGATTGAATTTCATGACCAACTCCTATGGTAAAAAATTCGGAGGAACAAACGAGGACTGGCGTATCACAAGGCTCGCTAAACGAGCAGACTCGGCTTATGAGGCCGGCGCAGGATTTGCACCTGCTAATCGGGCGAAGTATCAGCCCTCTTCACCATCCGAATCCATTCAGGGGAACAAGCACATACAGGGTTATTGTGGATTTCGTTTTACAGACGAAGGAACTGTATGCCGCACCACCTGAATGTTTGTTTCGATTTCACCGTATATCGCATCTGGAAGAACAGCCTTCCCCACCATGCGCCTCCAAACGCTTGCGCGTTAAAGAGGTGGAGTGCGGCGCGATATCGTCACTGTTGCTTTTTTCTGTAACGATTTTTCCTATCACTGCCGTCGTCAGGTGCCATCTTTACCAAGCGCGGTTGAAAGCAGGCCAGGATGTCGACCAGGTCGCCCTGGGCCGCCATGACCGCATGAATATCCTTGTAGGCCATGGGAGCTTCGTCAAGACCGCCGGATATCAGATGAATGCCGGCATCTTCGAGAAAGCGACGAACCTTGTCGCGATCGAGGTTCTTTACGGCTGCGGTGCGGCTCATTAGCCGACCCGCCCCGTGTGAGCAGGAATTGAGCGAGCCGGCATTGCCCTTGCCGCAGACCACGAAGCCGGGGCTAGCCATTGAGCCGGGGATGATGCCCAACACCCCCTTGCCCGCTGGAGTCGCGCCTTTGCGGTGGACGATGGCTACTTCACCGCCGTGTTCTTCCTGCCAGGCAAAATTGTGATGGTTTTCCACGCGCGCTAGCGCCTCAGCGCCCAGATTTGCCAGTACATGCCGGTGAATCAGCTCATGGTTGGCCGCCGCATATTTACCCATAAGCTGCATGGCCGCCCAGTATTCCCGCCCTTCGGCACTCGCAAGCTCCAACCAGGCCAGGTGCTTCATACCTTGCGGCAAGTAAGGCCGCAGACCCATGGCTAGCTTGCTGTAGAATTCAGCGACCTGTTCACCGCTTCCCCGGCTACCGGAATGGCTGAGCAGGGCAAGATAGCTTCCCTTTTCCAGCCCAAGGGCCGGATTATCCAGGATCAGCTCGCCAAACTCGACGAAATGGTTGCCGCCACCACTGGTGCCAAGCTGTTTCCAGGCTTTGTCCTTCAAATGCGCAATACGAGGAGATATAGCCCAATCTTCTTCCATGACGGCATGGTCGCGCCGCTGTCCTTTTTCGAAGGCTGCGCCCAAACCGAAACGGGTTTCTTCTTCCAGCGCCCGAATCAGGCGCTCGTGTTTTTGCTGCAAGGCGACAACAGGCAGATCAAGCACCGTCATCCGCATACGGCAGGCGATATCCACGCCCACAGCATAGGGAATGACCGCATCTTTCACCGCCAGCACGCCACCGATGGGCAAACCGTAACCGGGGTGGGCATCGGGCATGAGGGCGCCCCGCATAGCCACGGGCAACTGAGCAGCCTTTTGCATCTGGTCGATTGCCGGCTCTTCAAGAGTAATGTCGCCCCATTTCTTCCAAGGCGCTGGCTCAACGCGCGGGATGAAACGGATTCCTGTCGGAAAGGCCTCCAGCACAGCCTCAGCCAAAGGAGCAAACAGCTCATCGATCAACAGGCTATGCGGCTCGCTCGCCAGGCGGTCGAGTTGTTCCAGCATCTCCGACTGGCTTGCGCCTGCCGCGATGGCCTTGTTGACGGTCCGCATGGCCAGAGGCATGACCTGCGGGTGATTAGGCAAACCAAGTTCGTTCAGTTCTTTCGCGCTTATCATGGCCGTATCCTTATTTCAGAATGATGCTCCATACCTTGGCGTTTTCTTGTATGGCACGCGCTTTGATGTTTACAAAGAGCGGCAGCAGTTCCATACAAGTTCTGGTGTGCAGTGAGGGTTTCTCGGTCAGAAAGCTGCCGCCGCCGGCCAGAGCCATAGGCGCCAACAACTGATCGGCCAGATGCTTTTCCACTGGCACTTCCGCTTTTAAAAAACCCATGGCCCGATTGCCCGCCTGCCGGGCGACAGATTCCGCCTTAACGTCGCGCTGCCCTATGCCGGTGCAGACCGTTGCTCCCGATTCACGACGCACGGTCACCAAAACCACGTTGCCAGGGCCTTCGACAGAGCGGGTTTGCGTGTCCACCTGTACGTTTTCGGCGGAGAGGCCAAGAGCCGCAAAATTCACCTCTTGCAAGGCTGCGCATTCCCTCTCGGCAACGCCTTCATGCAGGTTATAGGCTCGAACATGCCCGTCTGCGCCGATAAACGCGCCGCATTCATTGGCCTCGAGAATCTTCAATGCCGAAACCGGCTCAATATCGACCGTGATGCTGCCGCCACCCACCTGCATGAAACCGGGTCGATCCATGCTCGCGGATAGGCGCGGGCCAAGCTTCTCCAGCCAGGGGAACAGAGTGTCCCGCAAAAACTCAAAAGGTGGCGCATGTGGAACATGCGTGCCGCCGGTGACGGTCAGGCGCGAAGGAGCGGATGCTGTCAAAAGTGGCGGCACGATGGCTTGCAACACCATGGTGCAACTGCCGCCGCTGCCGATGTCGAAACGGTATTCGCCGGGCCGCACCAGGCCGGGAACAAAGGTTATGGCCATGGAGTTGATGGCGTCTCCTGTGACCTGTGCCCCGCAGATGGCCTGCGCCGCATGCAAACAGGTCAGATGCTGCCGTTTCAGCCCCGGCTTCGGCCGCCTGGCGCGAATGTTCACCATGCGAAAAGGGCGGGCGAGGGCCATGGACAGGGCCAGGGAGGCCCGTAAAAGCTGTCCGCCGCCTTCGCCGACGTTGCCGTCCACAGTGATGCATGTCGTATCCATGCCTGTCCCTCTTTGACCTGTTCCTTACCGCTCCAGACGCCGTTGCTTTAGGCACGGAGCCGTTGTTGTCTTGCTGGTAAAATAGCAGAAAACATGCCATTTTTCATTTTTTATATAACAACGTGAAATAGCTTAATATTTTATTTTTTACTTGCCGCCATGTCAATATCCGTTATTATTTAAAAAAATAATATACGATAAAAAAATATAAAAATGGCCACAACAATGAAAACTGTTGTCATCGGCATGCTTGGCTCTACCCTGGACCAGGGACAGGCATCGCAACGTTGGAATCGCTGGCGTCCGACGGTGGCCCTTGGCCAACATTCGGACCTGTTGATTGACCGCATTGATCTATTGTACAGCGAGGCCCACAAGCGCATCGCCGATACCGTCGTGGCCGACCTGGGCGTGGTCGCGCCGGAGACGCTGGTGCGCAGGCATCTCTTTGGGATGCACAATCCTTGGGATTTTGAAGAGGTGTACGCTGCACTTTTTGACTTTGCCCGCGCCTATCCCTTTGATACAGAAAAAGAAGAATACCTTGTCCATATCACCACGGGCACGCATGTAATCCAGATTTGCCTGTTCCTGCTCATCGAATCCCGCCAAATCCCGGCCAAGCCCATTCAGACCGGGCCGCCGCCAAAACCTTACGGTGATCCAGCCGGTATTTATGGCATCATTGATCTCGACCTTTCGCGCTATGACAAGTTGGCGGAGCGTTTCAAGCAGCAGGCCAAGGGCGACGTCAGCTTCCTGAAGTCCGGCATTGAGACCCGCAACTCAGCTTTCAACACCATGATTGACCGTATCGAGGAAGTGGGCGCCGAGTCTGTGGAGCCCATTCTGTTGACCGGCCCGACCGGAGCGGGCAAATCCCGGTTGGCCCAGCTTATTTATGAACTGCGCAGAAAACGCCGTCTGGTCAAAGGCGATTTTGTCGAAGTGAACTGCGCCACCTTACGCGGCGATGCCGCCATGTCCACCCTGTTCGGGCATAAAAAAGGCGCTTTCACCGGCGCAACCACCGACAGACCTGGCCTGTTGCGCCAGGCCGACGGTGGCGTGCTTTTTCTCGACGAAATCGGGGAATTGGGCGGTGATGAACAGGCCATGCTGCTCCAGGCCATTGAGTTCAAGCGTTTCTATCCTCTTGGCGCCGACCAGGAAAGCGCCAGTGACTTTCAACTGATCTGCGGCAGCAACCGTCCCCTCGAACGTATGGCTGCAGAAGGCCGCTTCCGGGAAGACCTGCTGGCCCGCATCAATATCTGGGCCTTCCGCCTGCCGGGTCTGGCCGAACGCTTCGAAGACATTGAACCAAACCTTGAGTATGAGTTGGACCGTCATGCGGAACGGAGCGGTAAACTGGCGCGCTTCAATCGAGAAGCCAAGGACTTGTTTCTGTCGCTCGCCACCTCTCCGGCTGCCGCCTGGCGTGGCAATTTCCGTGACCTGTCGGCCGGGGTCATGCGCATGGCTACGCTTGCGCGCGGCGGACGCATCACCGCCGACATTGTCCGGGAAGAATGGCAACGCCTGGAAAACAACTGGCAGGTTTTATCAGAAGGAAAAGAAGGACCAGGGGATGCGTCAGCTGCCAACAAGGATGATGCCGCCCTGCTGCGCCAACTGCTGCCAGACCGTTACGACAGGCTTGATCTGTTCGACCGGCCGCAGCTTGCCTGCGTCGTCAGGGCCTGCCGCCAGTCTCGCAGCATCTCCGAGGCTGGGCGTATGCTCTTCGCTGAGTCCCGCCAGAAAAAAAGCAAGCCCAACGATGCGGACAGGCTCCGCAAGTATCTGGCCTCCTTCGGGCTGGATTGGGAAGTGGTCCGGTCTGGATAGAACGTATTTAACGGCAACCGTTATTTTTACCGTCGTTGACCCGGTGCGGACCCGCATGCAGGGTGGTGTGGCAGGGGTACGGCATCGCGCCGTCCCCTATGCCGATCAAAGTTGTTCTTAGAGTTTCCAGGCAGGGCTATTCAGCATATTAAGAAGAAAAATCTCGTATTCCTCTTTCGTGGGCAGTTCCATATTAACATGGATTTGTCTGCGTTGAGCGATGGTCTTCTCTCCAGTGCGCGGGTTAAAGCCTTCCTTTTCGATATGCGTCCAGTAAAGACCTATTCCTCGTTTTTGCCAGACGGGCAGGTCGTTGAAATTAATCCCGTAGCCGAAAAGCAATTCATTCTTTTCCGCCACGGCCATGCCTTCGAGTTTTCGCGTTGCCGTCCGTTGGGAAAAGTTATCCTGGCGTAACTTCCAGTAACAATGGGCGTTCAATGCGTTACGGTGCGCGTCCGCCGCCCGCCAGCGGAAATAATCGACCACAAGCTCCTGATTCGGCAGCTCGCACAGACGGCAGTCAAAGGCCGCCGGACCGCCTAAAAGCGAAGTAAATTTCGCCGCCGCTTCGCTTGCCAGGATCGAGTTGTACTTCCTGTGTTTTCTGGAGAAGGCATCCTCTTTCAGATCAAAAAGCAATGATATTTCATCGCTTTCGGTATAACCGTAGAGGACATTGAAACCACAAATCATAAGGTGCTTGGCGGTTGCCGCCATATAGTCCCTGAACCGTTCATCAAAGGGTGCGGCGAATTTATACGTATCCTTTGTCAAACGGGAAAAGCTCCGACCATCTATCCGGGCCACCATATAGACGCCCGGCAGAACGCAGAGATCATGGGTGGTCTCGAAAACCCGCATCTTTTGATCCAGTTCTTCAAAGTGCATGGTGCCACTCGCTGACTATGAATTCTTTCTGTTTAATAGCGACATGGTACAGCTCGTCAAAGCCTTCAGACCAAGATGGACGCTCCAGCTTAGCCAAAGTCGCCTTGATGGCGACATCGGGCACACGTTCGTTTTTTGGTCGCGCGGCATTGCGGGATAATGCCTCTTCAGCCTTGGAGGCAAAATAATAGCCAATGACCTTGAATCGTTTCTCCTTGGCAGCCTGGATATAGACTCGCCGTTCAACCTCAGTCGGATTGGTGTTGTCGACGACAAAACGTTGGCCTGACTCCAAGCAGGCCGCGAGAAAAATTCTTTCACGGCGCCGGGTACGTAAAAGATCAAGAGATATCCGAACATGGGTTTGGGAAAAGTGGTCTTGATAAAAAGTGCTTTTCCCCACCGCCTGAACACCACAGAAAATTATGGCTTCCATAACATGTCTCGCTGCGACCAGATCGGCCAAACCTCGGTCAGCACTGCCTTAAACAGCGCCTCCAGGTCTGCTTTGTGTTGTTCCGCCGACAGCTTTTCCTCCTTCAAGCGATCCCATTCACCATCGACCCAAGCCGCCGCCAAGAATCAAACTCACGGCCGCTTTTGCCAGAGGCCGTCTTGCAGCAGTTCATGCGGCCGGAAGGCAGCCTTGTAGCTCATGCTGGCATGGTCAGCGATCCAGTAGCCGAGATACAAATACTCGATCTTCTGCGTTGCGCAGATGTGATTGAGGGTGAGGATATTGAGGATCCCCGGGCTGCGCCAGCCCTGGTCGGGATCGAAAAAATAATAGACCGCATTCATCCTGTCTGGGGCGGCATCGACAATGGCCACACCCAAAAGGTTGCCGTCAACCCGATAGCGGATTTCAAAACATCGGGCGATGGTGGTTATGAAAAAACCTGAATAATAACTCTCAGCACTGCTCTTCCCTTCGGGAAAACGGGTGGATAAAAAGCGCTGCAGCAGGGCCACGTTCTCCCGCGACATGGTGAGCGGAGCAAGCTCAATCGTCACGTCCTGGTTTTTCTTCCAGACTCGGCGTTGATTGCGGTTCGGGCGGAAGTTCTCGGTCCGCAGCCGGATGGGCACGCACAACTCGCAGTTGCGGCAGCGCATGTTGTAGATGCAGTTGCCGTTGCGCCGGTAGCCGTGGACCAGGAACTCGCCCATGGCTTCGTCGGAGAGCTGCCCGAAGATGGCCTGATGGTAGATGGCGGCCGTGTCCATGCCGTAGGGGCATTCGGCCACGGAGTGAATAAAAAAACGCTCCAGGTTGTCGGCAATCAGTCCGGGCCATCCCTGTCCGCCGCTCTTTCCCCTTCCCGCCACAACACTCCCCCCTGCCTCTACACCTGCCACTGATCAAGCATGGCATCGGTCACTTTGGCAAAATCGACTCCATTGGCCCCGGTCACTTGCTCGCGCTCACAGTTTGTCCACCTTGCTCCCATACTTTTTCAGAGGGCAAGCTTTCCCAGTTCCTGGGGGGTATTGACGTTGCGCCACGACGACCTCAAGGCAAGGGGCGGTTGTGGGGTGATCACTCCCGCCGCCTGCCGCAGCCACTGCATCCGCCTCTGACCGGTGGCGGCCATTGTTTCCAGCAGCGAGCGGCACTGTCTGTCATAGTAGGCCAAGAGCGGCTCCACGCGGCCGTCGCCCGCCAGATCCGGCAGAACCGCCATCACGCCGGGAGCGCGGTTGGCGAGCAGCCATCGCAGGGCGCCTTCTTCCAAATCCGGCAGATCACAGGCCGCCACTAACCAGGAAACATTGGGATAACGACGAAATGCCGCCAGGATACCAGTCAGCGGCCCTTCAAGACCGAAAACATCGTCCACCCGCGGAACCTTGGCAAGGGCGGGAGGAAGAGAACCGGCGCCGGCGATGATCACCTGGTGGGCGCAGAGGCGAAGATGAGCCACCGTGCGCTCGATCCAGGTACGGTCTTCCTGATAGATGAGGTGCTTGGGCCGCCCCATGCGGATGCTTTTGCCGCCGATCAGTACACAGCCCCACACCGGGGCGGACGCCCTTTGGTCAGGGTTGCCGGTCATATACTGTCATCGACGGCGGGAAAGAGGCCGGCATCGGCCCCCCGGCGCAACAAATGTCGCACCGCGTGCATCCCTTCTTCCCCGAGTCCCATGGAATAGTCGTTGACATAGAGGGCGATATGGTCGCGCATGACCTGCGGATCCATTTCCTGGGCATGGGCCTTGATGTAGTCCAATCCTTCCCTGGCATGGGCTTCAGACCAGCGGATACTGGCCGCGATGGCCGCATCGATTTCGGTGCGGACGGCCAGCGGCAGCGTTTTCTTAGCAACGATGCAGCCGAGGGGGATAGGCAGGCCGGTGGTTTCTTCCCACCATTGGCCCAAGTCGCGGATGCAATGCAGCCCCATGGCCTGATAGGTGAACCGGCTCTCGTGGATGATCACGCCGCCGTCGACCTGCCCAGCCGCAACCGCATCCATGATCCGGTCAAAACGCTCGACTATCAGTTGCCGGCAATCCGGCCGATACAGCCTCAACAGCAGGGCTGCCGTGGTGTAGGCGCCGGGGATGGCGATCTTCCAGTCGGCGAGATCCGCTGGTTTTTCACCCGCGCCGGTGATCAACAGAGGTCCGCATCCCCGGCCCAAGGCCGCTCCAGCCTGGAGCAGCGCATAGCGATCCTGTACATGGCCAAAGGCGTGAAACGACAGTTTGGTTATATCCAGGCAGCCTTGCAGCGCCCATTCGTTCAAGGTTTCCACATCTTCCAGGTGAACGCTGGCCAGACGGCAACAGGCAAGCTCCACCTTGCCGTGGACCAAGCCGTTGAAGATATGGGTGTCGTTGGGACAAGGGGAAAAACCGAGGGTTAAGGGCAGCGTTTCACTCATGGTGCAGTCCTTTGACGACCAGGGCCGTCACCTCGCCGCAACGGGCGCAGGCTTGGCGCAGTTGCCAATTTCTTAGATCGCGGTCTTCGACCAGGTTGGAGATGCAGCGTAATTCCAGCAGGGGCAGGCCGAAGTGCTGACAGACCCGCGCTACGGCCGCGCCCTCCATATTCTCGCACAGAGCCTGGTGGCGTGCGGCCAGCACATCCCCTCGCCTGCGGGTGCCGCTGGCGCTGTTGACGGTCGCAAACACGCCGCTGACCCAGGGGATGGCGGAGGCAGCCAGCAACGATGCCGCCCGGCGCCGCAAACTGGCGTCCAGCTCGTAGGAATCGGCTATAGCGAATCCTTCTCCGCGCAACGGCTGCACATCGTCGTTGGCGCAGACGCCGAGATCGGCGAGCACTTCCCGCTCGGCCAGACAGATATCAAGGATGGCCGCCCTGTTCCCTTTGGTCCCGACATAGGCTCCGGCAACCCCAAAATTGACCACGCCGGCCAACGGCAAGGAGGTGGCGGCCAAAAAGGCGGTCAGGCAGACCGCTGCCTCCACCGGCCCGACCCCGGTGACTAGGTCAGGATACCTGGCCGGCAGGCAAGCGCTCCGAAATGGCTCCATCTCAAAATCGGTGGCGGCGGTGACCAGGAACACGGCTCTCCCCAAAAGGCTATCAACATCAACGGGCAAGACTTTTGTCGCAATGTAAAGTAGGTTATCGTGCTTTGCAAGCAAATCACCCGGAACCTGCCAGCTCGATTTCTTTACCCATGACTGATTATTCCCACCGTCTGGAAGCCTACGATTACGACTTGCCCGCCGACCGGATCGCCCAGTTCCCGGCGCTGCAGCGCGACCAATCCCGCCTGCTCGTCCTCGCGGGCGAAAATGGTCCGCCCGACCACAGGCGGTTTACCGATCTCATCGACTATCTTCGCGCCGGGGATCTGCTGGTGATCAACACCACCAAGGTCTTTCCGGCACGATTGCTGGGAAACAAGCAGAGCGGCGGCAAGGTAGAGCTGTTTCTCCTCGCTCTTCCCCAACCGTCCGCTTCAGATGGCGCGGACCCCTCATGGCGTGAAGCGACGGCCACAGCCCTGGTCAAAAGTTCAAAACGCCCCAAGATCGGCAGCCTGCTCAACTTCGGCCCACGTTTCCAGGCCCGGATCGACGGTCTGCATCCAGACGGTAAGGCCAGCGTGACCCTGCAATATCAACCGGAGCAGGGGCAATCTCTGGAGCAGATTCTGGAAACCCATGGCCAAATGCCGCTGCCCCCCTATATCAGCCGGCCCGATGGCAACCTAGGCGAGGACTGGGATCGCTATCAAACCCGGTACGCACGTCAGACCGGTTCGGTCGCGGCGCCGACCGCCGGCCTCCATTTCAGCGACCAACTGCTGGCCGCCATTCGGGCCAAAGGCGTAGCGATAGCCACCATTGTGCTCCATGTCGGCTACGGCACCTTTGCCCCGGTGCGGAGCGAGGATATCCGTGACCATTCTATCCATAAGGAATATGTCGAAATTCCTGTGGAAACGGTCGAAGCTATCCGCCAGGCCAAACAGGGTGGAGGAAGAATTTGGGCGGTGGGAACAACCACGGTGCGGACGCTTGAATTTGCATCCGACGGACAAGGACAGGTCAGGACGGGCAGCGGCGAATGCGATTTGTTCATTTATCCGGGCTACCAGTTTAAGGTGGTGGACAACCTGATCACCAATTTCCACCTGCCCAAATCGTCATTACTGTTCCTGGTTTCAGCCCTGGCGGGCCGGGACCGGATTCTGACGGCCTATCGGGAAGCGGTGATCAATGGTTACCGCTTTTTTTCCTACGGAGATGCCATGGCCATCATCACCAGGTGATGGCCCATTTGGTCAGCCTGAAATACAAAAAACCCGGCCGCTGGCCGGGTTTTTTGTATTTCAACTATACAATCGGTCGTCAGGTCGCTGCCGGGCACTGACAGCAACCGCCGGCGCCAGCGCACGACGGTGCGCCTCCGGAATCTGCGCAGGGAGATTTTCCATTGCCGTAGCCGTCAGTGTACCAGCCTCCTCCCTTCAACTGAAACGAACTCATGGAAATCAGCTTGCGCACGCTTCCGCCGCACTTCGGACAAACCGATATCGGCTCATCGGTCATGCGCTGCTGCACTTCGAAAATCTTCTGGCATCCGCTGCATTCGTACTCATATACCGGCATGATCCTACCTCGCAACTCTCTCTATATAAATGGGTGGTGAAAAGGGGCACTAGATTGTGAAATATAGGCAACAATAATGTCTCCCCAACAGCCTGTCAACACCTGGATCATGGCGTCCTGCCATGCTGCTCAGACACGCTGAAACTCGATACGGTCCATGAACAGGGTATTGTCCCTGTCGGTGATGAAGGCGAGATCGAACAGAGGGCATGGCTGTAATCCTGTCTGCCAACGGATTCCGCCGGGATCGTCAGCACGCTCAACAAGATAGCCGCCCGTGAAAAAACCTATTCCCGGTTTGCGCGGGCAGACAATTCCATTGCCAAAGCAAACAAGAGTGACTTGAACCGCAAAACTTGCCAGGGGAGATGCATCATTGCAACCGAAGGGAGAAAGCGCCTGCCATAATTTCAGTGGGGTTGGCTTACTCACCCGGCGCTCGCGGCACTCGTCGAAACAACCCAGGCGCATCCTGCGCTTTCGACCCGGAAATGAAACAACAGGACGCTTTTCTTCTGTCAATCAGGGGGGGGGGGAAGGTTTCGATCGTATACAATTCATTGTGCCTCAACCGCCGAGCCTTTCAGGTCCCCCGGCAGCACCGGGGGACCTGAAAGCAATTACACTATACCTTGCGCCATCATGGCTTCAGCCACTTTCACGAAACCGGCTATATTAGCGCCAGCAACATAGTTTCCCGGCATATTGTACTTTTCAGCCGTATCCACACAGGTCTTATGGATATTTTTCATAATTCCCTGGAGTTGGAGATCCACCTTTTCCCTCGACCAGGAGACCCTGCCGCTGTTTTGGCTCATCTCCAGCCCAGAGACAGCGACGCCGCCAGCGTTGGCCGCCTTGCTGGGAGCGTACAATACGCCTTCCTGCTGAAAAATCTCGACCCCTTCCGGCATGGTGGGCATATTGGCGCCCTCAGCCACCACCATCACCTTGTTGTTGACGATGTTCTGGGCGTCCCGCTTGTTGATTTCATTCTGCGTGGCGCAGGGGAGCGCGCAATGAGCCTTGTGATTCCACAGGGGATTGTGGTCGCATTTGGGATCCACGGGCGTGTAAACCGCCTTGGGATAACGCTCCGCATACTCCTTGATGCGGCCTCTGTGAACATTTTTCAATTCCATGATAAAGGCGAGCTTTTCCTGATCAATTCCTTCCTCATCGAAGATATAGCCGTTCGAATCGGAGCAACTGATTGGTTTGCCGCCCATTTGCAGGATTTTTTCTATGCTGAATTGGGCCACATTGCCGGAGCCGGAGACCAGGCATGTCTTACCTGCAAGCTCCTGGTTCTTCGTGGCAAGCATTTCGGCGACCATATACATTAAACCATAGCCTGTCGCTTCCGGCCTGATCAGGCTGCCCCCCCATGTCAGACCTTTACCGGTAAAAACTCCGGTGAACTGGTTGGTCAGCTTCTTATACATGCCAAACATATACCCGACCTCTCGTGCACCCACCCCAATATCTCCCGCGGGCACGTCAGTGTCAGACCCTATGTGGCGATACAGTTCGGTCATCAAGCATTGGCAGAACTGCATGATTTCATTTTCTGACTTTCCCTTAGGATCAAAATCCGCCCCGCCTTTGCCGCCGCCCATGGGCAAAGTAGTGAGCGCATTTTTGAACGTTTGCTCAAAACCCAAAAATTTAAGAATTCCCAAATTGACTGAAGGGTGGAAGCGCATCCCACCTTTGTACGGCCCGATCGCACTGTTCATCTGAACCCGGAAACCGCGGTTGACCTGCACTTCTCCCCGATCATCCACCCAAGGCACCCGGAACATAATCACTCGTTCCGGCTCAACCATCCGCTCCAGGATTTGAGCTTTCCGATAGGCAGGGGTTGCCTCCATAACCGGTTTGACCGATTGCACGACCTCCTCGACAGCCTGAATAAACTCCTTTTGATGGGCGTCTTTCTTTTTAACTTTCTCTATAATCTCATTCATATACTCTCTTAGCTCCCATTACTTCGCTCAATGGCGGAGAAACTCACCGAGCGGTGCACTCCGCCTGAAAAATGTTGACAGGGGGTATTTTTTCTCCTAAGTGGGTCTTCATGTCAATACATTTAATAAAATTTAGCTGAATTTTTTAGAAAAAATTTAATGTCATCTCCCGTTAATAACGAATAACTGATTACATTGACACAGGTTTTGGAACTCAAGCTTCCAAGTTGACAATTTTGGTCACAGAAAATCGATCAACATACTGCAATAATGTTATGTTAACGTGAAGAACCTTTTACTTTCCGACACATTGGGTTTAGAAAACATTCAATAATATCAAAAAGAAAAGGCTTCAATGGACTGTGCCCAATATTACCAGGAGCAACAAGAGGCAAACCCGGCCAACGCGCCGATATTCGTCAGGCACGCTTGGACCGTCCGGTTGCGCCCCCATAAAATCGCCGGCATCTTTCCGGAAAGTCTTGACAATGAAATCAAGCCCTTGAAACACCAGGTCCACGGCTTTGGCGGCATGGAATACTTCACACTCAAGCTCTACAAACTCACAACTCCAGGCGCGTGCTTTCCGGATGAGCTTATTTCCCTTGGTAACAGAACAAAAAAATTGCATTGATTCTCTTCTTGTTCTATTATTATGCAGAAAGCATAGTCAATGCCGCTACTTCCTTTTAATTTTTCCTTTCAGGAGAAAATGATGAGTAAATCACTCGTTGAAATGACCGCTGAAATCATTCAATCCCAGATCAGCTCCAAGCAAATGACCACGGATGAAATAAAAGCCGCGCTTAACGACACATTCCAAACCCTTAAAGCGCTGCAAGAATCCGAGTCTGTCGTCACTGAACCAGAGCCGGAAGAGGTGAATCCTGTTATCGATCCCAAAAAGTCGATTCAAAAAAATAAAGTTGTTTGCCTGGAATGTGGCCAGGAGTTCAAGATGCTTTCTCCCAAGCATCTCAAGTCACATGGACTCACCTCCAAAGAATATCGCAAAAAACACGGTTTTTCAGCTCGTCAGCCTCTATGCGCCAAAGCACTTTCGGAAAAACGCTCGCAGTCGGGCAAAGAGAGAGGCCTGCCCGACAATCTTCGTAAAGCTATAGAAATGCGGACAAAAGACAAGGGAAAGAAAAAATAACCCTCGCCGCATCCGGAACATTCCCAGCCTTGCATTCAGGCGACAGCTGCCACAGCCCGTCGCCTGAATGCAATTTTTTCTGACTGTTATCCTGTTTCGGCGTTGCCTTTCATTTCGGTCTTGTGGTTCCGGTTCTTCCGCAGTAAATTCGCTGTCGGTCTTCTCCCCCCGCACTCCTTGATCTTTCCTTTTGACGTTTATTGCAATCAACAGGATAAAATGATTGGTATTTTTGACTCCGGCGTTGGCGGCATGACCGTGGCCCGGGCCGTTGAGCAATATTGTCCGGGATATCCCCTGGTGTATCTGGGCGATCTTGCCCGAATGCCGTATGGTCCCAAAAGTCCGGCCATGATCACCGAATACTCGCATCGGAACACCGAGTTCCTTCTGCGCCAGGGGGCAAAAATGATCGTGATCGCCTGCAATTCAGCGGCGAGCACGGCTTCCACCTTCTTGCGCAGCCACTACAGCCAAACCATCATCGACGTCATTTTTCCGGCGGTGGACAAGGCGGCTGCCATCAGCGCCACGGGCAGGATCGGCATCATCGGCACCAGGGCAACCATCAATTCCGGCTCATACGAGCAACGTCTCCAACTGACCCGGCCCGGCTGCAAGGTGTACAGCCAAGCCTGTCCGCTCCTGGTCCCCCTGGTTGAGGAAGGTTGGCTCAATCACCGGGAAACCAAGACGATCGTCAAAAAATATCTCCATCCCCTGCGCGACAAGCAGATCGACACCCTAATCCTTGGCTGTACCCACTATCCCCTGCTTAAAAGGACGATCGCCCCCCGCATCGGCCGCCGGGTCAACATTATCGACTCTTCCGTCGAGGTTGCGCTTCATCTCAAATCCATTCTCGAGGCTGATGCGGATCTTCGCGCCCAACTTTATGCCCCTGATACTCCCAGCCGGTTTTTTGTCTCCGACATGCCGGCGCCAGTCCATACCCTGGCCAGCACAATCTTTGGCCGCCTTGTTCTTTTGGAGCAGACCGATGTTTAGGCATGCGCGGCTGTACCCTCTCTTCTTATTGCTTGTCGCTGGATTTTTTTCCGGCATGCTTTCTGCGGCCGGCCTGGAACAGCGGGTGGCGTCACTTCAGAAAAAATACCAGCAACTGCACAGCCTTGAATTCGATTTTGCCCAAACCACCCGAAACGGCGGCCGGCTGAAGCAAGGCTCCGGCAATGCTGTTTTCTACCGGCCCGCCGCAGCCAAAACCGCGGCCGGCACACCGGGAATCATGCGCTGGAACTATACAGCGCCAACCGCGCAGACCATCGTCAACGACGGCGTCTCGCTTTCCATCTATACCCCTGAAGACAAGCAGTTGCTTGTCTCGCCGGCCCAGGATATGGAATCCGACATTACCTACGCTATTTTTACCGGCGCCAAAAATCTGCTTGATGAATTCGCCGCCACACCAGGAGATCCCCGTTTTTTGCTCAACGACCCGCCGACAGGCTGCGAAGCCTTGCAACTGACGCCCAGCAAGCCACATCCCCAGGTCAAAAGAGCGCAGCTCTGGGTGACCGGCGATCTCACCATTCGGCGGCTGCTCATGGAGGACCATTTCGGCGCTCTGACCGAACTGACCTTCACCAATGTCCGGCTGAACACCCTTCGTCCAGGAGATCCGCAGCAGATGCAGGCCTTGCGCGCCCTTGACCTGGCGCCCGGAACGGAAGTCATCCAACAATGAACTCATGCCCACGGCCGCAGAAGCGCCTGGCCGGCATGGTCGCTGGACCGGCAAGGACAGTGGAAAAACGTTGCTCCGACACCGCAACCAGAGTAAAGAAGGGCTGCCTGATCTCAGCCCTCTTTCTGGCCGAGCCCCGGACAAATGGGACGAGCAATTCCTCTCCAACCGCGACACCCGACCACAAATCGCATGCGCATAGCCGTTCTCTCCGACAGCCACGATCATGTGCCCAACCTCAGACGGGCAGTGCTGCGCACCAACTGGGAAGGGGCCGAGATGCTGATCCATTGCGGCGATCTTATCTCGCCTTTCATGTTGCCCTATCTTGAGCAGTTCAACGGCCCGGCTCATGTGATTTACGGCAACAACGCGGGCGACCGGCACCTGATCGCCAGCCGTTGCGCCGCATCCGCAGGCCCCATCGCCCACCACGGCGATCATGGCATTCTGGTTGCCGCTTCCTGGCGCATCGCCATCGAGCATTATCCCAACTGGGCGCGCGCCCTGGCCGCCTCAGGCGATTTTGATTTGGTCTGCTGCGGCCATTCCCACGTTTTTCAGACACAATGGCTGGGCCGCTGCCTGCTGCTCAATCCGGGTGAACTGCTGGGCAAGGACGCGCCACCCACCTTTGCCCTTCTCGACACCGCCGATGGTTCCGTCCGGCAGATATCCGTCGGTGAACAATTATTGCTGGATGACTGAAACCGTTGTACCCCCTTGCAGCGCCGGCGATGGCAGCCAAACCCGCCGGTTTTCATTCCACCCTGGTGAGCGACCATGAGTAACGAAACCTTTGCAGAACTTTTCCAGGACAAAGCCGTCTCCCGTTCAGCCCTGCAACCCGGCAGCCGGGTCGAAGCCACGGTGGTCGGCATCAGTGGCGACACCATCTTTCTCGATGCCGGCGGCAAGAGCGAAGGCATCCTCAACGCCGCCGAACTTCGCGACCCATCCGGCAATCTGTCCATCGCACCGGGAGATCGGGTGCAGGCCTTCTTCCTGGCCGCTCGGGGCGGCGAGATGTTGTTCACCACCCGGATTGGGGCAGGCCAGGTGTCTTCTCGCGAACTTGAAGAAGCCTTCCACTCGGGCATTCCGGTCGAAGGCAAAGTGACCGGCGAGGTCAAGGGTGGTTTTTCCGTGACCGTTGCCGGCCTGCGATGTTTTTGCCCCTATTCGCAGATGGATATCCGCAAGGTCGGGCAGACCGAAGACTATATCGAAAAAAACTTTGCCTTCAAGGTGATCGAATTCGGCAATCAGGGCCGCAATATTATCCTGTCGGCTCGAGCCGTGCTGGAAGAGCAGCGGCAACAGGAACGCGAGCAGTTGAAGACCTGGCTGCAGGAAGGCCTGCACGTCAAGGGCACCGTCACCTCGATCCGCGACTTTGGCGCCTTTGTCGACATCGGCGGTGTTGACGGTCTGATTCCCATTGCGGAACTGGCATGGGGCCAGACCCAACGGGTGGAAGATGTGCTGAGCCATGGCCAGCAGGTGGAAGTGGTCATCAAACGGCTCGACTGGGACAGCGAGCGCATCTCGCTCAGCCTGCGGGAGACCTTGGAAAATCCTTGGGACAAGGTCACCCAGAACTATCCGGTCGGCTCGGTCCACCAAGGCATGGTCACGCGGCTGACCGCTTTCGGGGCCTTCGTGACTCTGGAACCAGGGATCGACGGCCTGCTCCATATCTCCAAACTGGGCGCGGGACGACGAATTCACCATCCCAAGGATGTGTTGTCGGCTGGCCAGGAGCTGACCGTCAAGATTGAATCGATCGACACCATCCAGAAACGACTGGCCCTGACCCCCGAAGATTATACCGCCAAGGAACCGATGGCGGATCCGGCCCCGCAGCCGATCCCTAGGGAATCACCGTCGATGGGCACGTTGGGCGATCTGTTGCAGCGGCAGATGAAAAAGAAAAAATAGCTATTTGCAAAGCTCGGTTGAGAAACAGGCTGCGATTCTCGTTTTTCTTTGTCTGTAGGATAGGGGCAAGAGGCAGGCCCGGCAGTGTGATGAAATGGAAGCTGGGTACATAGGAACGGAGCACACTACATGACAAAGACGACATCAGCATATTACGGATTTGCCCACCTGACTTGCAGACCTTTCCTCCACGAAATCTCTAGCAGGCTGTTGAAATAGCCGATTTTTGTTTAAACGGCGGTGCTGTTCCGACTGATCTTTGAGCTTGTGGCTATAATTCTTTTTGCCGCGGCTGCATCCTGTTTGAATCGCCCAACAGTGCAATGCCGCTTCAAAAGGAGGGTTTTCTCCTTATCCAGAGGCAACCATGCCCAGA
>Ga0123354_10004394_pt1 | contig 19960 bp, 14 predicted proteins | sample TergutLab28metaG_2_FD_97872 | JGI IMG/M metagenome (GOLD analysis project Ga0123354, IMG submission 97872) | Labiotermes labralis P4 segment gut microbial communities from Petit-Saut dam, French Guiana - Lab288 P4 | ecosystem: Host-associated > Arthropoda: Insects > Digestive system > Gut ...
AGTGGACCCCGTTCCAGACCCACTACTACTCAGAAAATCTGGTAGCGCCGGGGATCGAACCCGGGACCTCTGTATCTGTAGCCAGAAACTCTGACCACTAGACCACAGAGGCGGTCTTATTATTACTATTATAAAATGTGTTTTACAATACTGTGTAAATCTTGTTCTTCATTATATTAGTTACTTCAACTTGCTCATATGCATTCTTTCTATAACCTACGATTGTCTCACTATAAACCAGATTAATCCAGAGCTGTGGAACAAATAGGAACTTGATCATCTCCTTTCCCATGCCCTGTGGGAAAGTATGTTGTATCCCTCAACAAACATCATTAGGACGATCAATTCGACAAGGACGAGCCAGACAAAACATGAAATAAACTACGCATGATGAACACACGAAATACCTACTAAATTTTAATCCGGAAATCGCAAGGGAAGAATAGGAAGACCTAACTATAAATGAGAGAATACGGTGTGGAATGTATTCAGCAGCTTCAGGAAAGGTTCTACTACTGTCAACACGATAAGAAATCTTCAGGTTCCACAACAGGCGAAGAATTTCTTGATCCACTGTGAGACTAGCAGCTCTCAAGAAGGGCTTTGATACATGGAGTTCATTGCAGGAAAGCGCCAACCAGTGTAATACACGGCCGTAATCTATATCTTTATCTTCAAGTACAATAATTCCTGCTCCTGGAGACTGTTGCGACCACTATTTTACAGTAGTTCCATATGCAAAGTATTCGGCCTACACTAGCGCACAGAGGCGAGACACACTTTCGTCCGGATAAATTAGATTGCTAATTCATTCTCCTCCATACTATGCATCTCGTATTTAGTTCCCGCGGCAATCTGCTTACAGAATACAAAATAATACACCCGCCTTTAGAACAGCAGTCATCTTATACTAGGTTTTTGGTTTTCGCATTGGTGCAGTTGAGGTCTCTATTTTTCGGCCATATACCGCCGCGTCACTGGGTCATCGGTACCCTACCTTTCGAGGAGTGGTAGCATTTTCGAATGTCAAATGAGAAGTGAGGAATACTACATAGAATATACAGGGTGAGTGTGATTAGTGATTTCAGGACGTTTGGTCACTCCATCAGTCTACCCATACAATTCACATTACATCCGTAATATAATACACACCAATCCCTCGAAAGTCATTGGGGTGGGGGATTACGTTACCCCAAAGCACCGCGATTGACAACCTAAAGGCCTTTGGGGTTAGGGAAATGATGGCCACTGTTATCATTCATCAAGGCCGAAGTTGTCTGTTCCTTCATTAAACACAAACAACTTAACGCTCCAAATTGCCCCATTACAGGCCCGGACAGACCCTGAGGGTTCCAGGGGGATGGGGCTCCTAGAATTTCTAGACAATCGGCACGTGAAGGTGGTAAGACAAATGACTTAACATGGTTAAAAATACATAGATAAAAAATATGAGTGTCACACACACAGACGCACTGCAATGCTAATCTGAAGGCTACCAAACTGGTGCTTAATGCTATTGCTTACAGCCCCGCCGCTACCAAATGAAAGCCAGCGTTTTCTTTTACCCGCGTGCAGACAAATTACAAAACGTGGACATGTAAAAATATATACCGCGGCTGGAAAAAACCTGATGCAAATGACAAACTGCGGATACTGGGGGATAACATAAAAACTTCATTCTTAATATAGCTCCACACAAAAAAGGCGAGGGGAGCTTAGGCAGAATGAAGCCAGGGAGGACCCATTTCCTTTCCCTTGCGTTCTAAACCCCTCGAATTTTATTCTGTGCGGCTATATCAAGAATGGAGTTGTTCTGCCAATGCTAGACTCTTTGGGCAGGAGACAAAGAATACAATAACAAATGGTGTTGGACGAGCACAAGCCGAATTCACAATTTCCAGTATGCTTTTGTACAGTATTTAACAATAATGTTTAAACAGCTCAGATCGTTTGTAATGACCCTGTACTTCGATATACAGGCTAGCGACCGCTGCAAAATGTTATGACAATAAGGGACACTTAATAGACTGATACTTTGAGCAATACGCAAGGTTCGATCAGAAAAGAAGTTCACGGTGCATATACTATGGGTTCTTTATTTTCAGCTTTGGTAATGCCAGCCCAGATTTTACTGTACTGCTTTTCCACTAGTTTTCCACAAACACTAACCACCAGAAATTAGGCATTTATCCTATCGTGGGGCGAGCTTTCCTATTCTCCGCTGATAGCAGCCCATATCCTATGTTACGAGCCATCGTGTTACAACTGTCTCTATCTCGCGACCATTTTTAAATTACCGGTCACCAATATTCTGCTTCAGCACTGCAACCACATGATAATCTCCGGGCGGTGAATTTCCCTGGTATAATCACAACCAGTGTTAAGTTCTCGGTTAAAAACATATACGCCATAGAAACTTAATTTCTGAACGCCCTCCTGCATATTCAATGCACGGCGTATTGATACGATGACTATTACACCGCCAAATACTACATGAATCACTCGCGTGTAAGAATACGAAATGGGAACCTGGGTTTGATACATCCTGTTGCATGTGTGCTATACGATATAAATAAGGGGCGGACCAGTCTAACATAACTCCTTTACTGAAGTACGATACAGTAATTTAGCTATACGTTTCGATTTAACTAGAAGCCATTAACAGGACAACTAGAAAATAAAGCTACACTGTAATCATACAATACACCGTATTGGTTTCTGCACGTTTTTTGTAATGTGTACCGGGCCTCTTTCCCGGAGGTAAAGCGGTCGGGTCAGGGCGATGACCACCCACCCCCATCTAGTGCCTAAGTTACAGACAGAGTGAGCTATACCGTACCTTCGTGGCATGTTACAGAGAGAACTTTACCTCTTTCTATATATTTTCCAGTCGGCCGAGTGATGGCTTCTAATTAAGGAAGCATGTAGCCAAATTACTACTGATCAAACTTCAACAAAGGAGTTGTGCTGAGACTATTTTGCCATTTATCACTTACGAAATGGGTTTATTTATGACGCAAACCAACGCATTCTGCACTGTCCGTTTGGTTTGTAAAAATAATAAACACCCGACCCTGTAGAACATACAATTTATGCTGTTGGGATTCCTAAAACCCCTGTAGCGATGCTCGATTCTAATCTACTGTCAAGTGAATTTTGAAAAAACTGTACCATCGAATGTTCCAAATCCCTCAAAACATCCTCAAGCGAAAGGCGGACTGTATGCCCGACAAGGAAACAGCACTGTGAATTCCAGCGGATATTACGTTCGAAAAGAGGTACTTATGAACATTTCGTATTTATTTTGGAAGAGTAAGACAATAACAGGGAAGAAAAGAAAGTTGTGAGAAGGGTGCGACACACTTCCGAACAGCCACACCCACTTTCACATCGGCCGGTATATGTTTATACAAATACACATGGACAAAGACAGGGGTATCCCACAAACAAAACTCATGTGTATGATCTAGTTACCGATCATTTACCGTTTATCTGGTCAAGATTCGAACAGGATCACAGTGCTTTCGGACAGCACAAGCAATGGATCCTTAGTATTTTTTTTTTCCATCTTAGTATATCCGGTTCGTAAGTTTTGTAACAATGCTGCCGTTGAATAAGATTAAAGGCTACTGAAACCCCGAAAAACGGTCACAGAGCCGGCCTCCGTCGATATCCGAAATTGATACCTGTGTTCTGTCATAATCACTGTCCTAAGTGTTTCTTCTCCAACAATTTCCAACAATTAATACGCATTAATTCGAGGAAAAAACAGTATAATACAATTATGTACATAATGCGTTTATGACAGCCACATCTGAAAGTGGGACGACATTTTTATTCAGCTGAAAGTGCTTTTAATACCAAAGCTGCTGAAATGAAGCCTGCAAAGAAGCAGATGCCGTTAAAATAGCATCCCACTGACTCCCCACAGAACCCCCTGGGCTGCTGGTGGAACCACTGCACCACGGCTACACAGACGTCTTCGTCAGACCCGAATCTACGGCCCTTTAGCGCTCCAGCAGTAAAGAACCTGCATATTACCATCAACGTACAGCGCCGTTGTGCAATCCTCCAAGACATTCGTACTCCCACCAAGAGAAAGCGTCATGGCATGCTCACAAGGGGTGTCATCGTGTCGCACAAAAACGCCCGTCCCCACGTGTCTCGCACTGTCCAGGACATGCTGTTGCCCACGCGCTGGAAGATGCTGGACCCCATACATCCCAGACCTTTCACGTGATTACCATGATTCTTCCCTCCATCACTGACGGAAATGTTGATGGATCGCACATTCAGGTCGGACAAAGCAGCCAGTAGTCCCGTCAGCAGCCCAGGGAAGAAATGCAAGAGACAGCTGTTGCATCTATGGGATGCCTAACTCAACGCGTCTGAGGACTATTTTGCACTGCCTCTAACCCTTCAACCCGAATAATCCCCCGAACAGGTTAAATCTGAACGTCTTCTGAAATTTCCACACAGTGATAGGCACTACTGAAACTTAAACTGACGGGATGACAATACAAGGCCGATCCCACTCCAAGAGCTACAGAAAATGCTTTCTGTAAGAAAATCGAGTATGCATTCAGATTACTGTCTTCTGAATTCTTACAATTCGTTGTCTTCTCGGTGAATGCCCTCAACTGTACAGCTACATGGCGTTACAACCCAGGAGACCAAATTGAAAGCACACCGCCATAGAAGCAACCTCAAACCGTACACGATATAACACAATTTAACACACACGAACGAAAGAGTGTAACATAATAAATCCTCGATTTCAAATTTTCTGAAAATCTGTTCTACAGTTGAGTTGTTTATAGGTAGAGAGATGGACAGGCAGGCATGGCACATAATATCTCCCAACTTTCCATTATGAACGCTTGTACGAGCCACACATTGTGAATTTCAGTTTGGGTACCATGTGAAGTAGAAGCACACTAAACCACTAAGAGATCAAAATTAAACTTTCTTTGCAGCTGTTCGTGCAGACATACAGTACTAAATTAGATCAAAAATTTCTGTCAACTTCCCTTACCAAACGCCAACCAATCCTGCTGAGGACTTTTGGAAATAAAACATGCAGCACAAGAGAGGGACAGACAAACGCGACCTCCTCGATTATGTGTTCAATGATATGCACTCTGAACAAATATGCATAAATAGCAAGACAAATTGCAAAAGGCACAAAGAGGGTGGCTAGGGTTGTGTGTATGATCTCCAAACATTGAAGAACTTCAATGACTCAGGCTAAGATATACAGACCATATACCAGAAAACATTCACAATACTCATCATATAGGAAGTACAGATTTCAGAGGTATTTATTGTGAAACGTAGTGAACTGAAACATTCAAAACATGTGACAGAAATAAACCTACAGCCACATAGTAGGCTATAAATCGGTTAGAGCAGCAGTACAGAAAAGATACCAAACTTTAGTGTAAATCTGGACGACTCTAATTTATGTGAAAAACCAGTAGCTGGATATTCATGTATGAACATTAATCTTTTCCACATAACCTACACAATAAAGGCCGACTCACACACAGCATGCCGTGCCCATGCCATGCTCCGATAGTGCCGCGTCATTCGTGAAAGTCTGCGTGGTGGCCGGAAATATCCGAACTACTAGTTCAACAATTTAACAGATCGTCTTTTGTGTCGTGTGCTGCTACCACTCTTTTCCTCGTCCATGACAAACGTTGTTTGGTTTCACACTGGTCACCTGCATCTGAGATTGGTATGCTTCTGTTAACAACCTTCGTGGAACTCCGCGTGGTAGCCGGAAGAAGCCGAACGCGGGCAGGTAGCCCATAGGCCGTCTCTCGACGGACGTGCTGTGCCGTGTCCTTGACAAGAACGGCATGGTCGGAGTATGGCATGGGCATGGGCATGGGCATGGCAAGTGTGAATCTGACACGGCCTCACTGTGTAAATCAAATGGGAAAGACACAATCGAAATCCTTAGCGGCACGGCATGGGCACGGCATGCTATGTGTGAATCGACCTTAAACTATACAATAACCAACTCCAGCCATGTATCCACTTGTCATGCATATCTGACATGACATACACACTTTGGCACAACTAGGCCATCCTCACTGCGACCAATTAAACTTTAATTGACCCAGGATGTCCTAGTTGGGCCAAAATACTTATGTGATATATGTATGACAAGTGAATTCAAGGTTAAAGATGATCACTCTATAGTTTTTAATTTACAAGAGCCACATGAAATACAGAAATATAAAATAATATTATCCAGTCATGTTCAAAGATTCCATTAACCAATAAGATGATAATAAAAATATATATTCTCTTATGGACTATGACAGGATATCATGACAACTACTTTCAATACAAAAATGTTCACGACTACACTGGCTAATAAAACTAAGAGAAATGATGCTGCCAAGATATACAAACTCCTTATCTTGTTATTTGATGAAAATATATCAAACACCGAACTTCGAGTTAAACTGTACTTCTGCTATTGAGTGAGAGACAGAAAACTTAATCAAATACACGACAAGAGAACTCAGAAAGTCTATTCCACTACAAATATCATGTAGTATAACAACACCTACCAGCCCAACAATGTGTGGGATGTGAGGCATCAAACAGCTATCGCCAGCAGACGAAAATGAATATCCTACACAGCACATATATAAACGCTCAGAGAGAGTTCATACAGTGCAATTCTATTCCACAAAATTATCTTCTGCCAGTGAATTACAAACCAAGACATATCCTTTCAGAACTGTTTCATTAATACTGTCAGCAAATTATTATGATTATTATTAAATTCCAGCACTGGAGAATCTTAATTTACAATTTGGAATGCATAAAGCAATACATATAAAAACCTTATTAGCACGTGAATTATATTCCTGAAAAACTGCATCCGGCATGACCAAAGCTTTATGGGAAAGAAAGAGGGGGAGGGGCTGAAGAAATTAGAGTGCAGTTAACACTTATCAAAGTCTCAGTCACCTGTTCTTTCCCTAAATGCAAAATATGTGTGTAACTGTAATACTATGAGATATAACATAAGAGTCATGGATGCACTTCAACAGTAAATTCGAAGCTAGCAAGCTAGTTTCAGATGCCACTACAGCCAGATCACCAGCAAACCGGACACCTTGGTAAAAAGAACTACTGATTTCTTCTGTGTATAGAACTAAAAACCAGAGATACATAAAACATAGTACTGAGGTTATCAGAAATGGATGCAACTTGTAAAATGCGGTTGGTGAGGGACTACTGCATATTACAAACTCCACGGAGCAGTGCCATTCATGTAAGGCTGCTAGTTTTATCATCTGGTCGAGAAACTCTGTGCCTTTAATGGAAACAGAAAGTACACAATTCTATTCACCAGTGAACCCCACTGCACCATATCCTAAGCTAGTTACATCCAGCATGCATGCATGCATGCATGCACATGCACATGCACACACACACACACACACACAAGCATCCCCCACCACCACACAAACACACACACAATACACGTTTAAAACCAATTTTAGTATCATTTCCTCTTTCCTCCAGGTCTACTAACATCAGTGCTGTTCACATTCCCCATCTCCCTCATTCATGCCTATTCCATTTTCATTAAATTAATTGCCCTAATAATGTCTGGTGGAGTACACATTATGAAGATCCTCATTATGTAGTTTTTTCATGCTCCTGCCATTGTCTTTGATCCTAATGTTCTAAACACTCTTGTCTAAAACACACCTGCCAGAATGGGGTGACAGACCATGTTTCATGAATACATAAAACCATTTTTTTATATTTTAATCTTGTAGATTTTTTAAGACAGAAGACATGAAGTTAGAAGATTTTTACATGAACAATAATTCCAAATCTAAATGCAAAGATTTTGAATCCTATCAGTGTTGAGTACAACTGTAATGATCATTTTGATACATATGTTTAAAAAACAATGCAGCCAGGACAGCACAGCTGGTACAGTGATGAGGCTATGGGCTATTATGGGCTGGTTGAATAAGAAATCAATGTTGCATTCCTGGTAGGGGAACGAGATTTTTCTCTTCTCCCAATCATCCCTACTAGCTCTGAGGCCCAAACATCCCCTCTTCAATGGATATTAGAGGGCTCTCTCTGGGATATAAACTCACTGGAGTGTGAAGCTGACCATTCAACTCAAGCTACTGCCATGATAAAAAATATACTGAACTATACCTCTCCCCCCCCCCCCTCCAGGCGCCTTCATGACATGCATAAGGACAATTTGACCCCTTACTTTTATGTCTATAAAATAAGCATCACTTAGTGAACATCAGCAGAATTGGAAGGCATAGATCATTGAGATTACACGGTTGCATTCATGAATAAATGTTTATTCTCATTTTAAAAAATGTCCCTATTCATACTGTGTCACATGTGCTATATTCACTGTTAAATGTACTGAATAAAAACACACAAATAAATAAATAAATAAAGGATGAAAAAGCAACTGAGTATGTTCCAAAATTCTGGTTGACACTTCTGTGGGTGGGCTACCCAACTTGGTCACAATTAGCTTGTTTTGTACTGGTTATTGCAGTAATGTGAGACTGTGTTTCGCTGTGTTATCAAAGAGTATCACTTGTGACAGCCCCTTCATTCCCTGTAGGAAAGGAGAGTTCTCTCCAATGACAAGATACATCACTTCCTCCTGACAAAAATAACTATGATCAAGACTTACAAGTTACTTTACTTGTTATGGATTTGTAACTGTCACTGGCAATACTTGAAATGTGCCCTAAAATACCAGCTTCTCAGTTCTGACATCTCACTTCCTATTTAATCTCAATTGTGACATCACTCTTGTGGTAAAACAGGGAGGACTTTAAAATGACTGTTATTTTTCCTGGTTTCTTACTTTTCATGCTCAACATTCCTAGTGGCCCCAACCACATGCTATCTAGGGACTGTGAAGAACAACAATGAAAATAATTAATAATGTATGGATTATTTTGTATGGATATAAAAGTCATACACGCGAGGGACAAGCAGATATAAACAACACTCAAAAAGTTACACAGCCTGCGGCCTCAGGGCATACATTCAGTTGGCACCTGGTTTGAAGCCTGGCCAAGTTACTACCTATCCAGGACTTTCACAGTTTTCCTGTCTTTCCATGTGAATGACTGAAATTGTATATTGAAATTGGAGCTGACAGCCTGCTTGTGCTTGTAAGTCATGGACTCTGAATGGATACCACTTAAAACCATACATTAAATGACTTAATTATCAACCAGTCTATTTAAACCATAACCATAAACAAGAGACAGCACTGCAAACCCAGAATATGTGCAGAAAATGTGGTATACCAGAAAAAAACACAATGTATGTGCAGAGCCTGCAAGGCCTGGACACACCTGTAAATGTTTCTGATATTTAAAATGCTTCTTCCTCACTCTATTTAATACCACTATGCCAGTTACACAGATGAAGGTTAATGAGAAATGTTGGACGAGTGATTATTATGTTCAAAAGAAATTAAGTTTCTGATCATTCTCTTGTTATTTTCAAGACTTTCTAAAAATTATATATATACCAAGCCCTTGTTCTATGCACAAGCTGTGTTCCTGTAAAAGTGGGCATAAATCAAAAGGAAATAAGTTAAAAGTGATATTCCTATAATAAATAATAGATCAGAGGAGGGGTTAGCATAATAGAAAGCAGCAAGGTAAAAGGCATAAACTGCAAATGAGAGAGCATAATGGGTATATACTGGCAAGGGGTGTTAGCAATAAGGTTTAAAACAATGGCTACATGTAGTTACATAAAACTGGCCTTTCAGTTGATACTGACACACCACATAATGTGCACCAACACACAATTCATCCAGTGCTGCAAGCTCACTGGTTACATACCCTAACACCACATTTCCTATAATTATCAAAATTCAGTCTCCCTCAGTGGATAATCCTACATCATAAATAACAAATTAGAGTGCACCAAAAATAACCCCTGCTCAACAATCCTGAACTTCTAAAGTAACATGTGTTTTCTGTTCCCTTCAACAGTAAAGATGAAGGTCAAACTACCTTGTGCCAAAGCCATGATGGCACATATGAAGAGAGGAGGTAACGCTCTACATAATACAGATGTTGGCACTCGTTGCACGTCAGTGATCAATCTGCCCCTGCCAGACTTATACCACTATACTGAGAGAAAATAAATGAAATAAAAATTAAATATTCTATAATGGAGCAGCTCTTCACAACAAAATGATGGTCACTTTGCAGGTATTATAAAACAATTATGTTAAAACAAAGAAACTACAAACCCTATGGAGGAAAGATCTTTTAGCACAGATGGCAATCACTCATCTGGTAAACAGTCTTAACCCTGTATGGAAACCAAAGGTTTGCTGTCATATTCACAACATGCCACCACTGAACCAAATTCTGAGCCAGTGTTAATTCAATCATATCACATGTAAAATTCATATTAACTGTACACCCCAATCTATACCTAGGTGATTTCTTGCCTTCAGCTTTCCCACCTGTAGTTACATGCAATTCTGATCCTTCCCACGCATAATAACTGCATATGATAGACACAATTTCAAAGTTAAAAAACAGTCTTTGATAATTATTACACAGAGCTATAGCATTTTTTTCACTATGAAAAAGGTAAAACTTTTACTTCCAGTTTGGATCAATTATGCCAAAACATAATCAAAACATGTTAATCTGTATCTTTTAAACTTCCCTACTAAATAAAACTAACACTGGAGCACTAGTAGTTCAGCAGTATGTAATTCAGTCCATCTAACACTGTTAAATGTTAATACTGGTAAATATATTGAGAAGTTGATCAATGTGAATTTTCTGACTGTTCAAAATACTGGAAGTGTCTGCAATATAATTACAATTCTTATCTTTTTGAGCTAATTCTAGGCTGAAGTACTTTTGCACATTAACTTACGCCACTATACAAATTGTAACATTTTTGTTCTTAGTGTGTTTCAAGTTCATGAATCTTGTCTGAAAGACATCACTACCCTCACTTTCGTAAAGTATTATTTATTTACTTTAAGCCTTATATTGAAAGTATTACCTCCAATAATTTGATATTGGTTTTGTAACCTATGTGGTTAGCTTCTGCTGTTTTGAGTATTTTTTGTGAAACTACACTTTAGCCTGCTTCAGCTCATAAAAACCAGACCATTTATCTTGGTTAAGTTCAGATTTTCTCCCTAATTATTTTTTAAGTATTATCAGAGTCCACAAATTCACTCAAGTTCCTGAAGCTGAAAAAAACCCTTTTCTGGTTTTAACTTGATGTGCACAAGTGAATCTTTCCCCAGGAGTAAAGAGGCCAGGGCATAAAGCTGACCACTTAACTATCCCATTTAATTCTGAGGGTATGAATGAAGAGAGCTATACCTCCATTCCACATCCACCTTCGTGGTGCACCCAGCGTCAACCTTAACTTACCATTCTCTAGCGTCTGTATCAATCAGCCTTATGGCCTTCACAGATCCAGCTTCAGTTTTGTTCATTTATTTATTGAAAGTCTCCTCCTCAAGCTTGCAATACTACAGAATTACCAAAGTCAGCTCCTCTAAAAATATGTATATAAATCATCCATGTCTTATCTATTTAGATATGATCAACAAGTTTCTGTGTTTTCCCAGTTAAGTCAAAGAAGCTGCAATGCACAAAAGCACTCTTGACAATTACACTGCCCGATACTGCAAACACACTACTCTAATCCCATTATCAAGCCATCTTCAAAAACCTCTCTTTCCTGGTTGACAGTTTCAAATACCCTTACTAGCACATTTAAAACTTATTCTTATCCTGAAGTTGAGCATGCACAATCAGATTAGCAACACACCAAGGACCTCATACAATCATATGAAACATCCTATCACCAGCAAACAGTGCCCTCACTTACCCTCTTGGTAACTGCCAATCAGACCCCACAAAGTGAAAGAATCAACCACCCAAATTAACAAATAAACTAACCTATCAGTAACAATTCTTTCCTTTTTGTCACAAAAATGTGTAAAAATCGGCTGCTTCAATGTCACACTTGTCCCAGACCTATCATACTCTTACTACTTCTAGAGTAAGGGTAAAGTCAAGGTAAAGTTCACCCTAGAACAGGCCACGAGGGCCCAGAGGGAGAGAAGAGGTGTAGCTCTACTTTTTCCTTAACTTTGGCACTAGATGGGGGTAGGTGGTGAACATCATGCCCCAGCTCTGGAAAAAGACCCAGCACTTGTATAAGAGACTAGGTGGGCCCCAGGGCTAGTCTGGACAGGTGCAGAAAATCTCACCCCCACCAGGATGCCCAGGCTCTGAAAAAAGACCTGGTACTTGTATAGGAGACTGGGTGTGCCCCAGGGCTAGTCTGGACAGGTGCAGAAAATCTCACCCCCACCAGGATTCAATCCCTGGACAATCCAGCCTACAACAAGTCGCTATACTGACTATGCTATCCCGGCCCAAATTATACAGTACTTCATCTATTTTCTTGCTGCTGACTTCCAAGACCTTCACCAAACAGGTGTTAAATACCAAGGTACAAACCTCTTACAGGTGTTAAATACCAAGTTACAAACCTCTTATCCCATTTCTGTCACTCAGTTTCTGTCAACTCTGTTATATAATATAATACAACACGTAAACAAGTCTTCAGTCATTCACTTATAAGACACATCATATAACTTAGTCTCAGAATATACCTACGGTGTAGACTTCAAAAGAAAACAGAGGAGCTGGAAGAGTTACCTACATTCTTTGTCAAAATGAAACAGGATCAACAATTAACTACAACCAGTGATCCAGGGTTACTGCAGAAACTCTTGGATTTCAGACCTGGTGGCTCCAGTGGAGAGGATTCTGCACATCATTCCCTTCTCTCAGTTTGGACATGTCAGAATACTCCATACATGTGATTAATACAAAGGTTCAGATGCCATTTCAAAATGTACGCTCCTCCAAAAGCCATCACCATTTGTATCATCATGCCATCAACAACAAGGTACCCCCACTAGAAATGTAGATTTCATGTAAGATCTATGACTTTTCTCTCCTTGATTTTACACCTTTGCCTCATACACATTTACTATTGCCCACAGATGTGATATAGCTTTTGTGAGGCAGCACTCCAATGTAATCTAAGGTAAATGGCTGCATAACACACTCTTCACAATTTATGTTGCTTAGCATATTTACAAGTAGGACAAACAAAATATATTAAAAAAAACCCTTATAATCACTGTGTAATTTCATTAAGTTTATTATATGTTTGAAGAAATCTACAAATAGTTTAAAAACCTAAAGCACATGTTCATCCAATAACAGATAGTTAATGTAATGTATCTCAGATACTCTCTTTAAAAGATGAGACTAACAATTGTACAATACATCACACAAAGAACTGATGTCTCCAACAAAGAACAAGCATGCAGGAGGTATACCGAAGTTCTGATTAGAGCTAAAACTGTGTACATGAATAGAACTTACCGAAACATAGACGCAATTGCATGAGTCGGTATCCAGATAAGAGCAAACTGCAAGGTCACTTGATGCTTGCTGCTAAAATATACCCATGTAGCAAGCCACATTAACTGCAGACACCTACGTCAATATAAAATGTGTGTATTAAACTTATGTGATGATTGCACTACACGCAAAAGCACAAACGTAAGAGTTCTCTGACATATGGTTAGTTATCTCATACCTTCATCTGTATGATAGGTTCATTCCAATTTATGGATTTTAACCGATAAAGAATCAACAAACAGGGGATACATGAAGCAAAGTGTTGTAATGTCCAGATTGAAACAAATTTCGTTAAGTTCTACACGCAAACTGACTTAAACGTAATTAATAATTTCTTTGTACGACCATCAGAAAGTCAAGGACATTCAACTCTAGCCATCACTACAGGACAAAAGATAACCTTCATGTCAAATATTGACTAAGACCTACTTTCTGGTCAAATGCTTCTCATATAGTTTGCAGGTGTAAATTTTGCGTCAAAATACACATGTTCCCCATACACATATTATATTATTACGGCCAGTGTACATTAAACACAAAATTCGTCCACATTTCACACTCAATCGCCATACACCAACACTAGAACTGCCATGGATCAGGGAATACTACTGCCAAAAACTTTCCTGTACGGTTATCAGTGCAACCAATTTGCCGCAACGTAAGAGACATGTTTACCTAAAATGTAAGTGTTAATAGAACAGCTGTCGAAATGTTACTGATTTCCTTATACAAACACGCTATATCGATATATACAAGACTGTCATTAAAACATAAAATAAACACAAATATATCGGGGAAAATCCGATACATTATAGAGAAATTGTATCGCGGAATATTGGCCTCCGTGATGAAGATTGAGAGGGAGAGTAGCATTGCAGGTTTTTATATTCAAATGCACCGACCTGTGGGCAATATTACATTGTTGGGAGAATATGCAAACATACCCTAAATTGTAGGTATTTTAATCATGAATTACTAAGAACACAACAAATCTAAGCTACAACTCGAGTTATATACGTCATAGTGTGCTCATAATAACAAAGTACGTAACTGTAATCCTTGCTCTAAAAATATCTATTTTTGTTCCTTACTAATGTTCTGCAGCGTTTAATACGTAAACGCGTACTTGAATAGGCAACATAACCGTTCGATGAAAATGTGGTTTACAACGTAACCGTCGTAACCAACAGCCTATTCCAAATGAATTGGCAGGTTAACTGAAAACCCGGGATGTGATTACTGTTACGACTTTAATGCTATGCGTCTTACAGTGTTAATCAGTGATTTTAATTGTTTGGTGGGTCGGTACAGATATTTCCGAGAAATTAAAAAAAAAAACCAAAGGCTCATTGCTGTTTTTTGATCAGTGGATCCTGTCCTGCCGCAAACGGTGTAACTCATGAAGGAATAGCCGAGTTTATATACTTGGATTCGCTAATCAGTAATGATAATAGCGTGGAAAAATAAATACGAAGACGCCAAAAGAACTTATTTTGCCGCTATAAGCCTCTTCAAGAGTCGACTTTTATCCAGAGCTACTAAAAGTATATGAGACACTAAAAAGACCGGTAGTAACATATGGAGTGGAAGCATGGACGTTGATGAAGAAAGAACAAACTCTGCTAATTTTTGAAAGGAAAATATTTAGAATAATATATGGCCCTAAATACAAAAATGGGGAATGGAAAAGTCGGACGAATCGAGAACTAGCAGAGATGAGCAAAGGAGAAAATATAGTAAAATGGATAAAAGGGCAACGGATACGCTGGTTAGGTCACCAAGCGAGAATGGAGGAGGATAGGATACCCAAACAGATCTTCATTCAAGAACTGGAAGGGACAAGAAGAAGGGGAAGACCCAGGAAAGGATGGAAAGAGGAAGAAGAAAGAGATCTTCAAATTCTGGGAATGAGAAGATGGAGAGAGTTGATGGCAGATAGGAAAAAATGGAAGGATATTGTTTGCCAGGCCAAAAGCCCACAGTGGGCTGTAGTGCCAATGGAAGAAGAAGGATCCTATCCTGAACCAATTCACAGAGTCCACATGTGCAAGTCAGATCAACATTATCCTATCCTTACCTTTTCCAGTACATTTTTTTATCTGGTCCATTTGCACCAGACATTCTCTTCATCATATCCCACTTAATTTTGTCATCCTAATAGTATTAGGTAAACAGCAGAATTATTAAATGTCAAAACTGCACAACTTCCTCAGTCTTCCAATATATCGCTTCACATATACACATGTAAATGAACATTTCCCTTCATCACTTAAAGCATTAGAATTTGCTGAAATTTGATATGAGATCCAGTAAAAGTATTCTTGCATTTATGATTTTGGCAGTATAGATCCATAATAAAGCCTACTTTGCATGGAAGATTGGACTTATCCAAGTGCCCCATAAACTCTGTCACAGAGTGTGTTGGAACTGCACATGGGATACTTCCAATGGAAGTTGTTAGGCCTCCATTTTCAGCCATCTTGATTCCCAGTACAGCCCAGTTTGCATTAAGATCACAAATGGACATTTCCTTGTACAGAGACTCCTGAGCATATGGAATTTCCAACTTGTGCAGCTTTAAAAAAATAAAAACTAAAAATGATAATATCAATTTTGAAATGTGCACCAAATTTTTTCTTGCAGGCCTGAAAGTGCAATGAGACAAAGGTATGGAAGATACTTCTGGGTGATAACATGGCAGAATGGTCATGTTGTGGCTGATCAGTGTCCAGTGTGTTGGAGTTCGGATTTAAACTGAACTCCTGTGTATATACATACATAGTTGATGATACATGTACTCAATTTTGACTTGGGCAAAATTTGACTTATGCTGGCCCTTCTGACATGTAGCTATTGCATTAGTAGGGCAGTATTCTTATCCTGTAACCTGTTTCATGTACTTTGTTGAAATTTTGTACAAGAGGCATCCAGTAAAAGTTATTAACCATTTCTTATTTTCAGTTATGTTGATGCATAATAAAGTCTAGTTGCATAATACCATAAATTAACTTTTCCATGTACCCTATTCAGCTTCTGCAGATTATGTCAAAATTTGATATCACAAATTCACATCTCATTATTTTGATTTTAAGTAGTCTTCGAGGAATGCCACTAGTAATTTTGTATACAGAGGGCCTTTTTTATCCATGGTCAGCTGATGCTGGAAAAATGCCACTTAAAGCAATTCTTCATTATGTGGGGAACTTATACCACAAGAAGTAATATAAATATGGATTAATGAGGACTTTGTTGGTGTGTACACTACTCTTTGCAAATAAATCATGTGCAAGAGTTAACATCATGAGCAGGAGCATGGGACAAAATGGCATAGGCATACTGAAACTTTCTGCTAGAAAATTTGTGGTCATGACCTTTTTCAGTATTTCTCTCTCTGAGTATAGATACATCAGTGCAGTAAATGCTGAATCATTTTGACACCATGAGATACTGCCTCTGTAATACTGAGAATAGAATGCAGTGTGTGTCCAGATCTGTAAGGCACAGATTGAGCCAGTTCCAAGTAGAATTCATAAAACCTACTTTTCTTGCAGATTTCAGTTCTACAAATCTTCTGTTGTTAATGTCCTGTTTAGATAATGATGACGACTATTATAACAATAAACTGCAGTTTCAGTAAGCAGTCATAACTTAAACCATAAATGATTCATAATTTTACTGCTTGCAGTTGCAAGTATGTTACAAATTGTTGTCATTAGGCTGTGAATTAAAATCTGCATCCAGAGACTGGCTGCCCAATTCATTCATAATTGTAACTGTAAATGAAATTCTGATGAAAATGATGATAATGTAAAGGAAGTACAGTGGGTATGAGAAGTTTACGCCTCACACAGAATGTGCAATTCAGTGTCAATTCCACAAACAGTGAACAAACATTGTTAAGTAATGAAATTAACTGTAAAACATAACTTTCAGCCAGAGATGCAACAGAAGCTGGCACACTACAAATAGGGACATTATTTCAATGAATGTGCATAGAAAAACATCACAACAGTGATATGAGGGTACAATTTTCACAACCCCCCCTCCAAAAACATATTTTTTATTAAATACATGGATATTGATATATATTAGTAGATATTAAGTCATTACATTCCAACTACACCTCACCTGCTCCTGAAGTGAAAAGTTAAAAGACCCAGATGAATGTCCCCAGGAGATGAAAGGTAACTGGTTCTTGGTATAAGCGCACTACTGATGAATATGTTACCAGATCCACTTACCAATACATTCATGCAGTATGACAGTGTGTTCTTCTGAAACACAAGTACCAACCCTGCATACCAGACAGTGTTATAAACTGGCAGATCACAATATGAACTTCTGCCATGTGAACTTCAAGTCTCACACACACTAGTCCATTTCATATTGTCGGATAAAAATCAAGAAAAATAATTCACATTTAATAAACACACACTGAGACAGGGTTTTTTTTCCATGTATGTAGGTATGTAAATTGGCCTGGAAGGAGTTGTTCTCAGATGACAAACTCTTGCCAGTGATAGGAATAAAAGTGATTAAAAGAGAAACGTAAGCTGGATTGTGAGTAAAAGTGCTTAAGGGACAGGCATTTTAAGAGTCCGAGTTTGCACAAGGGGCTGTGTCTGCAGTACACTGTACAGGTAAGTTACACATTCAGTTCTGAATGTGTAACTAGACCTGCCACCTCAGGTTGACAATAAGAATAGAGAGAGAAGTTTAAAACATCTGAAAGCTGGCCATGCAATTCAGTTGTAGCCTTCCTCATCTTCCCACACTTGGCAACATTGGTGCTGTATGTGCAGCAGTCTTTCTAACTGAAGTGGGCCTCAGTGATGTTAATTTCACCCTACACAAATTAATTATTCCTGCCTACATCAGTCCATGCGGAGAGGTATCGCAATTTGCAGCAAACTATGCTCTGAAGCTTGAAAACAGTTCAAATTGCAGGTATGAAGAACAATGCGTCACATTTTAAGCTTAATGTTCAGCAACTATAGTGTCCTTCTGAGTTTAGTCTTGAAGCCCTCTTCCCTTCAATTGTATCTCAAGTCACTATGAATGAGCTGCTGTCACCATTGCCTAGCTTTCATCGAGGTCACATAGAGAAGAATATACTCATCTGCCTACATGCTGGAAACACCACATGGCTGTAGAGAAACCTGAAACATAACAATAAAATATTCTAACACAGTCATTCATTTTGATGGGTCCCACATTTTGCTCACAGTCTTTGGGCCGTAATGTTCTTGAAGTGTACATTTCAAGTGACCACGGAATAATTTATTCAACAAAAAATACTTGTATGTCTTTTAAAACATTGGAAAAATATGAGAAATTTAAAATTCATAATTACAAGTGTGACCCATAAATGACATGTCTGCTATTAAGTACAATGCCATTTAATGCACCATCAAACATGAATGCATGTATATATACATACAGGCGTATTATACAGTCCATGGATCCAAAATTTAGAAGTGACAGGATGTTGAATAATTTATAAAAATATGAAATATAAGCAGAACCAGTGTGACACAAAAATATTGTTAGGATTTCACATAGTTTACTGTCTGTCATGCTAGAAGGTCCTGTGATCCCATCTACTTTTATTCACATGTATGTGTTCTGTACAACTGACCATGTACCTTCATTAAGGGCTCCCTTCCACTTGCTCCAAAAAGTGCTGTAACACCGTGCTATCTATAGGCAGCTGAAGTAGTTCTGATCCATCAGGACTACGACGTTGACGTGCTAGTCTGTGGTCAAGGAACTCGGTAAGTTGCGCTCGAAGTGCAAGATCAGAACTTACCAGAAGTGCTTCTCTTGCAGAGGAGTATAGGTCTTTGAATGGCATTCCTGCAGAATAAATTGTACAGTGGGGTAAAAAAAAAACCTGTATAAATCATTCAAACAAAATTTCATAAAAATATAATGAAAATGAATTTGTGGTTTCTCCCTTTCTGTTCAGACAAATGAAATGGTAGCTGCTTTTTTAAAAATATGTATCAACTCATTTCTCCCCTGTTTTCTTCTCTAACACTGCCAGCAACCTCAGTAATTCCAAAACATCCTAAACACAATTTTGGATTTAATTTATCTGTAGTTATGTACCAAGACTGTTAGTAACTCATGACAGCCTAATTTAAGATACTATACCAGCATTTGCCTACAGCAGGGCAGATGAACCCATAGCTGGCATGCAACATGTTACCCACCCTAACTTATGAAATGAGAAAACATCTTTTATCCCTTTCCTGGAAAAGTGAGAAAGTGGTGAAGCAATTTTGAAAACATATGTACTGTTTATTTATGGAGACACACATCATGTTACTAATTCATTGTGTTAAAATGCACTAAAAGTAGTAACACTCTAGTCAGTGGTGTACCCAGGAATTTTGTTCAGGGGGGGGGGGGGTTCA
>Ga0123354_10004395_pt1 | contig 19958 bp, 14 predicted proteins | sample TergutLab28metaG_2_FD_97872 | JGI IMG/M metagenome (GOLD analysis project Ga0123354, IMG submission 97872) | Labiotermes labralis P4 segment gut microbial communities from Petit-Saut dam, French Guiana - Lab288 P4 | ecosystem: Host-associated > Arthropoda: Insects > Digestive system > Gut ...
ACATGTTTCAAGCACATGTGCTCATCATCAGGAGGTCAAAATTGTATTATACAGCATCTGGTATCGTCACACCTATAGGTGCCCCTCCTGTGCACAGGTTGAGAGAGGACCAATCCTCTCTCAACCTGTGCACAGGAGGGGCACCTATAGGTGTGACGATACCAGATGCTGTATAATACAATTTTGACCTCCTGATGATGAGCACATGTGCTTGAAACATGTAGAGACATGAAATAAACTTATTGTAAAACAAAATTTTGTGCCTCAAGTTGGTTCATTACTAAGATAAAAAACCTGTTAACTTATCTCTGTACCATATGATCCTAACAGAAGTCATTGGAAAGCGGATGACTACAGCTGGCCCAGCCCACCCTATCATGACTTTATTCTGGTTGGTTTTTACCCAAGTCCTTTTCTTTCACACGTTTAATTTGTTTTCTTCAGTGTGAGGGAGCATATTGCTGCTTCTCAGGAGTGCCAGATGAAGAACTTTATATAAAAACACATATCACTATTTTAAAGACATGGCTTCATGTTTGTAAGAATGATGAAGATTGTGCATGATGAGAGGAAGTCTTGAGCAGCATGACAATGAGTGTTTTGGATGTTGACAACTGTAGTTACACAGCATCTACAGAAACATAGATTTCAAAGCTGATATTGTTCAAAGCATTGATAGTATTTCACTCATCAGTCAGTATTCCAATTCAAGAAGAAGTCAGTGGACACAGTAGAATTCTATGTCATTTTAGAAGCATTGCATTTTATATTGCAGTGTGTTTGAATTTTTTTTTGTTGTGCATATTTTTAACAATTTGACAGCAATGAAGTCTTAAATGTTTGTAAATATTATTTTTCATTACCTTCTGGTATTGATTTTTTATAGGCTTTGAACCTTGCTATATTGCTGGAGATGTTTAAAATAGAGGGTCAATAAAAATATTGCTGCTGTACACAGGCTGGCAGCTTGATGCGGAGTGTACAGGCTGTTGGCTCTTGTATGACTTGAATCTAATAGATATGTTAATATACAGCATACTTGAAGGGTCCATTGCCATTGGAAGGAGGCTGGAAACAAGGTCATGTCAGGGATACATGGTTGCTACTTGGGGCAGCCATTGCAGCTGTCTCCATACTGCTGCTTCTGATATTGTTACTTACCATCAGTCTGAGCAAAAGGAAATGCAGCAAGAGACGTGTCTTGGCACACCATACGCAGCAGGAGGGTGGTACAGCTAACCTTGCATATGAGAATACGGCTGATTTAGAGGTATGCACTGTGTAGTTTCATCAAATGAGAACTTGATATGAGTAGACAGAATTGGCTTTTTTCTGGTAGAACATTTTAAAGTCTGTTTATCACGTAGAACTGAAGACAAATGTACAAGATATCCAGGTTTACATATTTTATGATGCACTAATTCAATAAATAGTTTAATGCTGGGTGTGGTAACAGCTGGTGACAAGAATATTGCTTAGCAAGAAGAGCAGTTTACAGTGTTAGTGTAACAGATAAGGCAGTTTATGGGGCCCTGAAATTGAGAATGTTTTGTGCAATAAGGAAAAAAGTTGGAAAAGCTGAGGGCATAGGTTGACAAAGTCTTAGTCAACAATTTTTTCTAGGCTGTTCTTCACATGTACATTGAAAGGTGTAATTTAATATGGTTATACCTTCTTGAAGCATATTTTATAAAACCTAAATAAAGCCAGTGGACAAACTTCTTGAAAGTGTAAACCTGAAAATGTGCTATTATTTTGTAATTCTGTATTTGAATGGATGCTCATTTCACTAGATTGTGGTTCGTATAAATTCTGCATTAAATTATTAATTTTTACCATCAACCCACATTTTGAATCATATTCTACGGTGATTTGAATATTCTTGAATACAACTAAAAATAGTGTTTACAAGCCCAATATTGTTTATTACTTTCCTTTCACGTGTCACAATACAGTGAAACCCCTATGTTATGTTCTTGCTGTTTGGGTTATATGTGATGGCAGGCACTTTCTGTACAAATCCGACCTAATGCCCATAAAGAACAGTGTAAAAATTTAATAGAGCTTCGTTTCCTCAGCTTTACATTTTCATGGAATATTCCTTCATATTTGAACTCTTCCGCCCTTTCAAATGAACTCTTATCAGTGTTTATATTATGACTTCATCCTGCATTCTGATCTGGAGACATGACCATGCATTTAGTTTTATCAGCATTTACTTCTAGACCAATCTCCTTACTAGCGACTACCAAAGCATCTGTATTTTTCTCTGTAGTATTTAGGCTTCCTCCCAATACATTAACATCATCAGTATAAGCCAGAAGCAGATGTATACCATTTAATTTCATGCCATCCTGGTTTACCTGAAACCTCATAATGGCATACTCTAAAGCAAAGTTGAAAAGCAATGGTGATAAAACATCTCCTTGCTTCAAACCATTCCTAATAGGATACCTGTAAGACAAATGCTTACCTAACCAGGCTGTGCACAGATGGGGCCAATATGAAGGAGGGGACTGAGGCTGGAGTCTGTGGGAAGAATACTCAGTTTTTCTCTAGGAAGATATGCCCCAGTCTTTCAGGCTGAGATATATGCTATCTTGGCATGTGTTTATTAAATTCAATTTCAAAGTAGACCAGAGAAGTACATGAGTATCTGCTCTGAGAGTCAGGTGGCTTTGAAAGCTCTTCAGGCCGTCAGAACAACATCTCCATTGGTTCAACAGTGCCAAAAAGCATTGAATGATATCTCTACCTGGCATGTGGTGGGGCTGTATTGGGTCCCTGGACATGCTGGGGTATGAGGTGTTGAGATCGTTGATGAGCTTGCAAGGGACGGCTCTGTTCTAAAGTTTGTAAGACCTGAGCTGGCCTTGGGAGTCTCTAGGCAGGATATATGAAGAAGGATTAGATGCTGGTTAGTTAACCAGCATTGGATATGATGGCGAGGTCTTTGTGACACCCAAAGACAGGCTCAGGAGTTAATTTCAGGAACCTGTCTGGGTGCCAAGGCTAGGTGTCTGTCCTTTAACAGGACACAATCCAGGCCTGTTACTGGCCTTCTCACTGGACATAATACCCTGAGGAGACATCTTCACCTAATGCGGCCATCAGACAGTCCATTGTGTAGGAGGTGTGGAGCAGAGGATGAAACCTCTGCCTACATTCTTTGTGAGTGTGAAACTTTGGCTTCACTCAGACATGCGTATCTGGGCTCCTCCTTCTTGAAGCCAGATGACATTAAGAGTATAAGTCTGGGGGCCATCTGGAACTTTAGTAAAGCAACAGTCCCATAAATTGATATGGGGCACAAAGGGCCCATCATTTAAGACATAGGTGCGTTGGGACCATAAGTTCTCAAACCCAATCGCAAATCAGTCAATCAAACAGGCTGTCTATAGGTTTCATTCAGACACATATTTATTAGGCTTACCAGTTTAATGGGGATACCAAACTGAATGAGAATATTATACAAGATCTTCCTCCTAAGTGAATCATCAGCTTTCTTGAATTCTATAAATAGCTGATGCACTACTTCATTGTATTCCCATTTTTTCGCAAGTATTTGACGAATGCAGAATATAAGATAAGCAGTTGGCCTGTTGTGTTGAAATCCACATTGATGATCCCAATAATTTCCTTTGCATGTGGAGTTAACCTTGACAGCAGGATGTTGGATATAATTTTTACATAGTTGGCAAAAATATATGCCTCTATATAATTACAACAGTCTGTTTTATTGTTCTACTTGTAGGTAGGTGCATTGATTGACTCCTTGCTCTCCTCAGGCAATTCCTCCTTGTTGCAGATAGAATTAATAAGAATATGGATCTCAGGGCAAATTGTTCTACCTGCTGCTTTAATCAGTTCTGCTGGGATTTGATTAATACCTGGTGATTTATGTCTTTTTAGTTTTTAAATAGCCACCTCAACCTCAAAGACACTAGTAGTTCTGCTGTATGAATTTCTGTCTGCCTAACATCACTAACTCCATGTACATTGAACAGTTGAGAGAAATAGTTTCTCCACCTAGCCAAAATACTTTGAGAGTCCGTAACCAAATCACCCTTTTCATACCTCACTATATTAGTTCTAGGCTGGTATACCTTCTTAAAATCAATTATGTCCCTATAGAAGCCTCTGATATTTTTTATCTTACTGTTAGTTGCAAGTTCATCAGTTTTAGCTTTCAGATATTTTTTTATTCCTGAAATGTCTACTAGCTTCACATCTTACATTGTTTGGATTATCTACATTGCTTTGGTTTGGAACCTGTAACCACTGCATATTAGTCTGCTTCCTTTGATCTAATAAATGTAAACATTCTTCATCAGACCATGGTTTATGTTGCTTCAGTTTGTACAGAGCTCAACTCTCTTTAGCCGAGATTTTGATATTCTCTTTAATGTTCTCCCAAGCCCTATTTATGTCCTTGCTATCACTTAAGTTCTCCAAAGCTGCAAACCTGTTTGAAATATTAATCTGATACTGTTTCTTTACCTCCAGCTCATTTAGCTTCCTGAGATTAAATCTTTCCACATCAAACTTCTGTGCTGCTTGTTTACTTATTGCCAGTCTTTCCCTAACTTTTGCAACCAACAGATAGTGATCAGTATCACAGTCAGCTCCCCTGAAAGTTCATACATCAATCATACTCAAATGCCATCCCCTATGTATCAAGATATGATCAATCTGGTTGTGAGTCTGCCTTTTAGGAGAGGTCCAGGTGGACTTATGAGTGTTTTGGTGTGGACACAATATGCTCTTAACAACAAATTTTCTGATGTGCATAGTTCACTATTCTAACACCATTATTATTATTACTATCCTCATGTAGACTCTCATTCCCAATTGTTGGTTTGAAAATTTTCTCTCTCCTCACTTTTGCATTAAAATCTCCTAACAGGATTTTACACATGGTACTTAGGAAAACGGTCGAAAACCTGCTCTAATTCTTCATAAAAACTGTCTTTTGAATCATCACTGTTCGTCTCACTAGGTGCATGCACATTCCCTGTGGTGCACAAAAAGTCCTGCTCCCAATTGATGATTTTCATTCCCTTTTCCATAGAAAAAATTATAATCCCTTGCTCTTACTGTTCCCCCTTTGTCCCACCTAATCTCCTGTACACCCATTAAATCTAATTTATACCTTGCTAATTCCCTGGCCACTGTTGTAAGGTTACCTGACCTATACAGGCTTCTAACATTCCATGTACCAAATTTTGACTTGAAATGTTACTTGATTTTATGTTTTGTAATTTCATTCTTGGAACTTTTATGTGAGTTAATCTGCTAAATGTAACAAGTGAACCAAACAAAAGCTACATGCAATTGGCCAACTGTTGAGAGAAGGTGGCATTCAGCAATCTGTGATAGTATTACCAAATAAAGTTTCACTAAAATCCTTCAATTGGGAATTGGGAGCTGAGTTTTATGTGGACATGAAGAAACTGAGAGTTACATATTGTAACTTTGTGAACATGCCTAAATTGGTGCTTGGGTAGTGATATATCACATTGGCCTTCCAAACTGAATGTTCAGGTAGTTAGGATATCTTCTGTTTAAATGGCAGTAGGTGCAATGAAATAAAAACAAATTAAAGAAATAACAGGCAGTAGAGTTGTCTTGTGCACAATGAAGACATTCATGCTCTTTCTTAACCTCAGCACTAGATGGATGTGTATGGTCAACTTCATGGACTGGTACCTTTACCCCTGATATCCCTTGTGTAGAAGGCTGAGTGGGCCTCTAAGCTGGTCAGGACATCAGAGAACATAGAATTTTTTTTTTTTTGTTGAAATTCAAAGTGCAAATTACCCATCCCATAGCCTAGTCGGTATACCGACTATGCTGTCTTGAAGGCACCTGAGTTGAACTTTTCTCCCATAATGGGTAGCAATTGGCTATTTGTTGTGGTACTTTGTTGCTGTGCTTGACCACCTAATGTCATGATTTGAATTTGTATGTTAGTCATAAGCAGGTCATGCTTAATCAGTTTGGTAGACAAGATTGTGTTGTGGAATGAAGCTATTTTCATAGCAAAAGGATAGACGGAAATGGAAATTATTTATGATGACGGATAAGATATTTTAATGCAAGTTTGATATACTGGAACATGTTAACCTGTCATCACAATTAGCCTTTATCATGCGAAGTGACCATATTCAGGTCTTTGAAACCTGCAGGTAAACACTCATGCTAAGTGAGAAACACTCCAGCCAGCACGAGGTATATTTTGTATGTAAATCCACTGGCTGAAAGTTAGGTCACTCAGTGTTCATATGAAACATACATATGTAGAACCATGAAGCAAATAAAAGAAATTCCATCCATTGTGGGCCTTTCTCCAATTAGTAGAAATCACATAAACTCTTGCTGCTGGAGAAATCTGAATCTGCTGTTTCTGTGTGTTCCAAATGTACAAGAACAACAACACGGTCACACAAACGTCAAGTTTAACATACAAGAATATTTCAATCGGTGGCACTATCATCAAAGAGACGGGTTTGCATATTGCTGCTCATGTGGGAATAGACAACTTCACTGGTTCCAGTGATTGCATTGGCAGATTTAAGATGAAACATAATATAGCTTGTGGGACTCTTGGAGGTGAAAGGAGGAGCATTGATCCACATTGAGTAGATGTCTGGAAAAATGACCTACTGTAGCAAGAGACTGAAGACTGTGTCACCTCTGTGAGATAGATAATGGCAATAAAACAGGTCTGTTTTTCAGTCAACAGCCTAGTAAAATTCTTGCATTCTGCTGAGGCTGCAACACTAACAGGCATCATATACATGGTCCAGTTAACCCAACAGTATTACCGATTACTATATATCACAGTAAACCACATGTCACATGTGAAATGTGTGTCTGATTTTGGAAGTCAACCTTTTGGGATTGAGAGTGCCTATTTGTCACTAAAAGTCTGAGATAAATTTAACATATAGGAACAGTGATGGAAATTGAGATTTTGATGTAAAAAGTTTGTTGCAGCATGAAGAGTTTGTGAATTATATGGGAAAAGTCCATTTGAATAAAAAGGTCAAAGTTATTGTGCACATATTTTCCAAAAAATTAGGAGCCACCTCAAAATTCTAGGTTTCAGAAGGGTGATATTGAGCAAGTTCCATACTGAGGATCCTCAAATGTTAGGTGCCACTTTACAAAATTGGGATGTGGTGGTGACCTAGCACCCAGGGTTGGTGCACCCCTGAAGTATATGTTAATTTTATGGGAATAATTTTTGTCATTTCATACTAAATTGTTCTAGTGTTCAGTATGGGAATATATATATATATGTATGTAATCACAGTAAGAGTTCCTACAGCTTGAAACATACACCACCTTATTGCAGAGTGAAGGTCAGCTAGATGCTTCTGGCAACAAGACTTTGCCTTTGGCCTCACCAGCTGCCGTCTTATTCAAAGATGACATGATTGCCAGTCAGAAACGTAAAGGTTCGTGTGCAAGTTTGAGTAGTGGAGAGTCTTCAGGGTCATTGCTAGTGAGACGACGACAAGGAAATGGACGAATGGGTACCAAAATCCAAGAGCTCAGTGGGAAAAAAGGTGGAAGTAACAAAGAATGGATAGTGGGCACGGTACAAGTATATCCGGAGAAGCGACAACAGATAACTGCAAAGTCAATGAAGAAAGTGGTGAGCTTCACCCTCTATAGCTATAAGTATACATAGACATCTGCCATTTGTCGAAACCTATATTTGACACAACTGTACATTTAGCTTGCTTTACTAGAATTGCCTGTATGTTGACATTTTTACAGTATGAGTTGTGTTTGAAGAAACTTGTTTATGAATACACAATATCAGTTGAAATACATTGGACAGAATCATTTTTGAAGGAAAATAAATGTGGACAGTGTAAACACTAGGCATGTTTACAGTAGGAACAAGCAACAAGTGTTGTGACGTTCTGTTAACCCTACAGATTGGTCCTTCCATCACTTTAGATTCCAATTTGTGTGTGGTTGCATGAGAGGTATTTACACTTAAATGAAAGATTTCACAATATTTGTTCCAACTGCACAGCAATAGAAAGACGAGAGTTTATAAAGATATGACATTTATCCTACATGTTTCAGCCTAGAGTGGCCATTGGCCATGTTCAAGGAGATGGTTATCAAAGGAAAGAATACCATATTTATTCGAATGCAAGACAAGGTTTTTTACTGACATTTGGCACTTAAATATGTGAGGTTTTCTTAAATTCACATATGAAGCACCTAACCAGATCACTCTGAACCAGACCATGCAAAGCCAAACTGAGGCCTGCATCACCAAATCGTCATGTGATAGCTGCACTTCTCTGGGATATTATGTAGCATAGAGCCATAATTCCTTACCAATGTTGTGGGACAATATATCAGTCCCATCTTCAAAGGTAAAAAATTAAAAAAGAGAGAACATAGCATGACTGACATCTGATACAGACTTTTTTTGGGACTTTGTCCATCAACTACTTGTTTGAAGAAGCACATTTCCATTTTCAGGCAAGGAAGCCCCCAACCTGGTATACCCTGTAGATTAATTTGTTCTCACTCACTGTGTGCTTTTACAAACAATAAGTTGTTAAGATATGCACCTGAGAACAAGTCTAGTGCAAGGGTAGTTACAGGCAAATAACTACTGAAAAATTAAAAACTAACTACAAGGCTCAAAAATAAAACCTGGAACAATCCACACATTAAAAACCATAAAAAGACCCGTGAGCTGACAATGATCAGACCACAGACACAATGCAAAAGTTTGAAACACATGTATTTAAAATTCTTAATACCACTAACACAATCTGTGGAGAAAATTGTGAATCTTTTTCGTGGGTTCATGTAAGTTTATAAACCAAGAAATATAAATGTATAATTCAGTCCCGGTAGATCAAAACAGCATGGCAGCACGTCTCACTGCAAGTGATTGTGAAGGGTTTTAAGAAGTACTATATATCCAATGGACTGAATGGGAATAATAATGATATGTGGAATGGCAGTGAAGAGGATGGGGATGTTAGGTGTGAGTGTGAGGAAGATGAAGACACTGTCTGCAAAGCTGGAGACAATGACGCTGATTGTTAAAGGTAGATAGAATCTGACATGCCTTGTGTATTAAGTATATGAAGATAATAGCAAAAATTGTTCTTAGTGGACATATTTTTGCTGGGTCATCTTAGATTTGGATAAATACATTTTCCCATGCCAGACGTGTTTTATATGGGGGTTCATCTTAGATTAGAGTGATCTTGCATTCGGGTAAATACTGTCATTACAGCTGATTGTGTTGGAGGTGTGCAGATATAAAGCTAAAATACGTGTGTCAAATAAATGACATGATAAAATGTTTGTAGCTTGGAAAAAATTATGTATATTATGATACTTTTTGTTGTTCGAATGCAAACATCCATGTTAAAAGTATCCATCTTGTTATTCAGGGTTTGTCCTGAAAATAGTTAAAAGAAAAGTAAATATTATTAATTTGTAATTAAAATAGTTCTATTTTTAGTGGTTGATTGGTATAATATAGATATACACACCCTGTGTAGATGTGACTGTTTATATTGCACTGGATAATTGACTGCTGGCACGTATATGAGAGCAAGAGGTTGGGGTATCCTGGAATTTTGCTTTAATCCATGCATATCATAGTTAAGTGTTATATAATTATTCAAATTTGTTCAGAAATGCTGTTTGTGAATACAAGTATTTTGAGGTTGATAAATGAGATAAATAAGTTTTCTAGGCGATTCATGCATGTACCTTTATTAGCTCCATAGTGCCATTCCTGATCCATATTCATGTTATTAGTTTAATATATGTAGTGTGTCTGCAGATTGAGGATTCCTTGTTTTGTTTATCTCTTAAATATTCTCAAAACTGGAGTTTGATCTGTCGTCCAGTTTGTCGCACATAATATTTGTTACATACGTTGCGTTTAATTTGATGGATTCTACTCTTTTATATTTGCATTGTGTGTTATGTGATTTTGGTTGTTTAAATATTGTGTTAGAAGATTAATAGCTGTCTTAAAATAGTGTTTTTGAATGGATTGGTGATTTTACAGATAGGGGATTTTGTGTCAGAACTACACATAGGAAACAAATGAAACCTCACAGTTTGCATAAAACTGTATGAGTGTGGATCAGAAAGTTTTTGGACAACATATTTTTTTTAGTGATAGCAGAATTTACATGTTATGCCCTGCAAATTACTCCTTCATACATAGCTACTCAGTGACCTCTCTGGATCCAGGAGTTAGTATCTCAAAGGTTTCTGTAACAGTTGTGTGCAATTTGAAGCAGACAAAGAATCATGTGCAATGTTTTATAAAATCTGCCATTTTCTGAGGGAGTGGAAATTGCAGAGGACACAACACAGTCGTAGTCCACAAAGTGTGATTCCACAGATTCTACTATGAGTTAGCCTAGTGGCTGAGTTCTGTACTAACTACAGTAGTTTTACCTTGTGGCCAGTCCAGAAACATTATCATCACACCTTATACATTATACGTGGCAATGGGTAAAACAGAAAACCATGGTGTGTATCATAGAATCAATTAGAAATGTGATCTATTGACATTAAGGTAGTGCACAGTCTATATGATGGATAATTGCAGCATTCTTCACATACTCCCATGCTGAATAAGGAGCATGGCTTAAGAGAGCTGGAGCCAGATGACCTGGAAAGCAGTGATGAACAGCCTCCCAGAGACTCTCCACCCGTCAAACGCAGAATTGGGACAGCTGTCAGTCCAAACTCGTTTCTTTCAATGCCTTCTGTCAAAGCATTTCCAAGGTAGAAGTAGGTTTCTACATATTTAATTAACATTTGTTGGTAATATGAGATCTGAGGTTTTCACAAGAGTGCTGAATATTTAGATCTTCTTGGATGTTACCCATGTTGACTGATAAATAGATACTGATGTGTTGAGGGAGCAAGCATGGTACCTTCATCTTCTTGTTTAAGTAGTTCAGTATCTTAATGGCTTTATGTTGAAGATCCAGGCACCCTTCTCCATCAAAATGAAGGTAAATACTTGCCAGTCAATATGATGAAAAATTGCAGTAGTGTTTTGATCAGTTGCTCCTGTATCCTGGCTGTAAATATGTTGTAACATACTGTGGTGTTCTTTGACTAGTTATATTTTGTTTGTTTGCTTGGTGATCAAAGAGGAGAGGATGTTCAATTTTAATTTTGTGTTGAACCATCTGTGTACATAACTGTTCAGTATTTCCATGTCTTGCAGAGGTGCCAACATACCAGAACCTCTGGCAAGGGTTCTTGAACCTATGAGTATGAGACCTGTGGATTCTGGAGGAGGGAATCTAATTGTGAAGCCAGTGCAACAGCTTGCCAGGCATGGCAGCATGGAAGGAGAAGATCCTGGTGTGATTGGACCCCTTGTGTGGGACTTGCATTGTCACAGGGTCCAGCATCCAGGTATGTAATTAAGTCTTATAAAATAAATAGTCATTGAAGTGGCATTTTCTCCTACTGGAGGCTTTCACCTTGGATTTCTCTCCACTTCAAATATATCATCCCACTTGTGCTTTGTACTGGTAGATCATCATGTGGAAAGAGAAACCACTATACTCCATGCGCCAAAGTATGACCTAATCGTGAAACTAATAATACAGTAAAATTCCTTTAACCCAGCATGCATGGGACTGGATATTCTAGGTTATCAGGTGAAGTTTCATAGCTGAAGAAGTTGATGGAGTAGGAGACTGGGAGCCAGGATATACCACAACAGTTGATGTACATACACTCTTGGAGGCCTTTTTTGAACATGTCTGTCATATCTGCTTGTTACTTTATGTAACAGGTAGGTGAAAATCCAATGGTGCATGAAGCCATAAGCTCTCTTAAGTTTTTGCCTCCTAATTATTTTAAGTTTATGTAGAATTGTTAAATTACATGTTTCCTGTTGCCACCATTACCTTGTTTCTCATGTTTGGATCTTTTGAAGCCATTTTAATAGTTTAAAACGTGTAGTAACATGTCCTGCTTACAACACAATAGAAATAGAATTTACAGTAATACTTTGGATTGTGCCAACCAAGTGGTGTACAACTTGCTAGTTGCTTGCCATGCCTCCAGGGTGTGGGACAGTATTAACTTATGAAATCTTGAATTATCCTGCTTGGAGAGAAAGTTTGTTGTATTAACATAACGTCCAGATAAACCAAGATATTCATGGAATCAATATATGTACCAGAAGTTACACGTAGCAGAATTTCCAATCTTGGCACTCTTCTCCTCAAGTGCCATATTATCAGGATTTCCAGATTATTGTATGTTGGATTACTGGAATTTTGTTGTAGTAGAGTACAGTGCAGTACAGTACAGTACAGTACAGTAGGGCAGGCACTGCAGTGACCCTCTCACCTTGACCATTTCTGACCTGTTGTGCAACCCTTTGCTTAAGCATTCAGCAGGCTCACACTTCGAACAAAATGCAGTACCTTGCTAAGGTAAATGTGGGCATGGTCACCTGGTTTCAAGAAATGATGGCCCTGATGTCTAAATGTTAATAGTGTCAGTGCCTCACAGTTACAAAGAACATGTGGAGCCATTTCAGATGCCTGTTGGCATCTATTATGTCTGGGTCTGTCTACCAGCCCTAATTTAAATAGATATCCTTTTAATTGACAGTGTCCCATTAGCAGTCCTGTCATTTCTCTTAGCTGGTTTCTGCTGAATTTGAATAATTCCCCAGCCCTTTTAGCAGAGGGTCATTGAAGAAACAATCCTCATGTTTCCTTCTCATCCAGCCCCTGATCACTTGCCTGGCTAACTGATCAGCTGTTTCATTTCCATCAATCCCCATGTGTCCTGGCTCCCATACCAGTTGAATCCTGTTTTGTTCTACCAGTTTCTCTGGGGAGTGATGGCAGTCCCAGACTAATTTAGAATTTATTGGTAAACTGTCATGGGCCTTATTTTTGTCATTTTGACCTGTTCCATATTCTGTGCATTAATTAGATATATAAAATTTATTTAAAAAACCAGCAAATGCACTTTGGTTGTATGAGTGCAATTTTATTATATAATGACCACCGACATGTTTTGGCCACTCATATTCCCATTTTCAGGGTGGTAGGTGCAAGAATACAAATATATTTACATATAGTGTGGTCGGATCACTTCACAGTTAAAATCATATGGTTTTGGTTAAAACTCCATTTAATTGGTAAAATAGTGTTGAGTATGAAATATTTGAAGTTAAAAACTGGTCTTTTTAATAAATTTTATATATTTTTATAATGTTTGGTTTATTTTATGCCTGTATTTATTTTGTTTTATGAATACAGAATGCAAAATAGAGAGATTAAAATCCTGTGAACATTTCAGGAAGACTGTTGGAAAAACAAATAATAAATCTGTATTTGTATAAAATATATTATTTAAAAATAACATTATTTATTAATAGTACTTATATGTACTATATAAAAACAGTGGAAGTGTTACACTGACAGTTAGGGTACAAAAGGTGGGGGGGAGGGAAGCAAATTAAACATAATTTACTATTAGTGCAAATTTTGCTGCTGTGCCAAAGATGACAGGTATGTCAGGTTTGTACGTGGTTGCTCTCTGAGCTATGCATGCAGCCCTGTCTTCTTTATTATGACTCATACTGACTTTTAGACATCAATTGTTAGACATCATCAAGTGTAAGATGAACCCAGATTTAAGAAATTTTAAAGTGTGAAAAACTGTGTCTTAGAATCAAGGAAAGTTAGTAACAGTGTAAATCATCACTTCTGTATAAAGGTATTTTTTTTTGCCTTCTATGGATATGGAGGTATTAAGTGCTCACTCAAAAAACAACATACACAATGTGAACAGAAAAGGCCAGTTCTAACCATTCAGTTGTCATTGCCAAAGCACTGCAACTGTTGTACTAAGAACTGGATGCTCGTCTGGTTCTCATTTGGGTATTCTGGTCAGCTCTTTATTGCGGGGATTGTAAAATGTTCTGTCCACTGTCACAGTTTTGGCCAGTCACCACCAGGCTAGTGGCTGAATGATAAATATTAGGTCAACCCTTCACATCTCTCTTGATTTGTGTACAAATGTTTGATATTCAATGTTATTTGGTAGCAGCGGTACTTCATATACAGTCTTCTTGCAGTCAGAGGTGTGTGTGTGTGTGTGTGTGTGTACATATTCTTCACCGTATAAGGGTTCTGGGTGGGCAAAAGAAATAAAAAGAAAATTTGGACAGCAGTGAATGCCAAGTGCCATTTTTGGCATGCATGCTGTCAGTTTGCCAGTCCTGGCATAGTGGGTATAGTGCCTAGTCTACAGGCCAGACAGCTAAGGAAATGTGTATAAGTTTGTTACTACACAACAGGATGGCCTCTGTCAAATAAGGAAATGTGGTTCAATTTCCAGCAGGTACTTTTTTTCTTCTCTGAAGTGTCCATATTGACTTGGCCCACCCAGCCTCCTCCTCATTGGGGACCTGAGATACTTTAAACAGGTGTAATGCAGCTGGGTCATTATGCTGACCACTTATGTTTATCTGGTGCTGTAGTTAAGAATCAGCAAAACTCTATCTCCACTGTCACCTACTTTTATGGCATGCACAAGGAAAATTTGCCTTTACTTTCTTTAATTCAGCTTCCGGAATACTGGAGGTACAGTATGTTCTTGTATAAATAGTAGAAAAAAAAATTATATATATATATATATATTTGCTAAAACTTCTAAAGACAACACAAAAACATTGCATACTGCATCCAGCTTGTCTTCACTTTATGTTACGAATATGCCTTAAATTGCATTACTAATGCAAGCATGTTCACAGACATGTGGTATAACCTGATTCATTGATGTTATCAAGAAAAACACATGGTTTCAATTAATCAGTCAGTCAAAATTTATCATACTCTCAACAAACAGACTGTACTGACACTGCCACACAGGAGGCAGATAGGCATACACACTGTACACTGTACTGCTTGGCTTGACTTGAAGCTTTCAAGACTTCAGTGGCCATGAACTGCTGTTGCTATAGTACCATGGTAATGGTAGTGTTGCTGACATTTAAAACAGACAAATTAGACACATGGAAGGAATCCAGTGTTTGATTATAGGACTCTTGCTAGAATACTGCGAGATCACTAATTAGTCATACTGATTAGTTAATAATTTCCACTGGTTTCTCTTGCAAATGGCATTAAAAATGTACCATATGTTATTTCTGGCAGTTTCTGTTATTTTAGTATGTGATGAATACTGGTTTAGGTTTTTGTGATGGAAGTATACAAGACCTGGCTGTGGAAGCAACACAAGATGATATAACTCAACCTGACATGACAGGCAGCAGTGTTGGTCGCATGAGACGACGTTTTAATGAGTTGCTGGATGATGCATTCAGCTTGTTTGGAAGTCGCAGTGGGAGTCCTGGGGCAGAAGATAGCAGTAGTCTCCCTGCTCTGCATAGAGTCAATTCTGCAATTATAAGGTATGTGTGGGTGTATGTTCATTATATAGGATCAATACAGATATTGCATGGTTAAAGTGAAATTTGAAGGTTAAGTTTTTCATGTAATTCTTAGAGCTTTGTTGTTTATATCTCTGCAGACCTGTATGTGAGCCCTTGTTGGGTCCTTCTGAAGTTGTTCGTCGCCCACAAACATCAGACTGTCGTTGTCCAGTCACTGCTGCAGCAGGTTTAGCAAGACCCCGAGGAGCCTGGGGAACCTGCAGTTCTTCTCCACAGTCAGGAAGGTCAGGAACACTGCCTAGACCTCTCAGTGCTGGTCCATTTCATCGTCCACAGATACCCGGTCCTGTGGAATTAACTATTGACAGAACGCTTATACTCTCTGATAGTCAACTTCCTCCATCAGATCCAGCAATACCACTTATAGCAGCTATTAAAGAAGAACTTAGGAAATTCCAGGGAACTAATATACATCCTGCCATCTCTCTGCCAGGGAGCACATCATTAAAGCCTTAAGTTTACTAGTTTACAGAAATTTAAACAGTACTGCCTTCTGATCAGGGATCCTGTTCATATTCATTATATGCTTATCTAGCTGACTTCCTCTTCTGCTGCTGTTATGCTGTTGGCTCTTATTTTTCAGGTTTTGAACCATTTGACCAAATTTAACAAAAAGTGGAATTAACATCATTAGATTGGAGGCCACTCAAATGTCATAACTCGTAATTACCTGCAACTCTGTGAAATTGCAGGGTCACAATGATGTAAGGTATGAGTGGTACTTATTCCTTGGCAGTGTGGCCCTGTAGGGATCTTAGCCCCCTTTTATGGCAGAAGCTTATTCTTCTCTTTATTTTCATTTTCCTCCATTGATTTATTTTCGAGAGATGGAAGGCTCTGTGCAAACCCTCTACACCTGCCAGTAGAAAAAGTCCAAGTGAAGTGAAATGAAGTGAAGTGCTTTATTTTCAGCTTTCTTCTGGAATTTCATTCTAGGTTTTCCTAGGAAGTGATTCGTCCCCACTATGTGTGTGAATCTAGGAAAAGGTATGCAGTCAAACACGACTTAAGTCATGTTTGACTGCATACCTTTTCCTAGGTTTTCCTGTTTCCTTCTAACCTTAAGAGTGAAACTGGCACAGTTTTATGTAACTGTCCTGAAATGATGCATGGTAATATGTCTTGCAAAATGTGCACCTTCTCTTAAGGCTGAGGTATTCTGTCACCCTGACAAAGGAGGGCACAATGTATGAATATAGATCTTTAAAAAATGTGATATCATGTAGTTTATGTATGCACACTGAAAGAGATAAGTCACCATCATAAGTTCTTACAAGATGATCTGTTATCTATCTTAACACATTGTGGACGGGTGACGCAGATTTGCATCTATACATTACAACTGTGCAAGACGGATGACGCACATCTGCGTTTTTAACATGTGCTTGGTATTCCATGCACTATACACTGCTTAGTGCCACTCCACAAGGGGGAATGTTTCCAAAGGTATCACACCCTCCAGCACTACTAGGGTCTTTGGTGAGTATTTCCTGAAAATTTCAGTTCACAAAAATAGATAGTTAATTTGTTATAAATTTTTAAAGAAATACAGTACAAAAGTTGATTTAAGTTGTTTAAACCCCGGGAATGGGCACTTTAACAATTTAAATGCCCCGTCCTCAATGTGTTTAGAAAGTGTATAACTCCGTCCAGAATTGGGGGGGGGGGCATTTTTGAACTTGTAACAGCCATTCATTTGTGTGGTTCTGTTTCAGTGCAAGTAATCTAGACCCATAAATTAGCAATAAGTGTTACTGCATGGGTAAGAAAGTATTGTTGCTGATAGGCTTAAAAAAGAAGTACAAATTTCCTCTTCAAAATTTTCAAACCAATAACTTGGCAGTTTTTATTGACTACATATCAAGGGTTTTTGTAAATGCCTTATTCATGGCAATATAGTATCTTGTGAAGCACATTTGGCCCCAGAAACAAGAGTATGTAAGCGTGACTTAAGTTTATTTTAATAACAGACAAAACAGTCTGTAGCATAACTTCAGTGACTCAGCACTGGCAATTTAAAGTATTCTGACATTTAGTGAAGTTCTTGTCAATGCAGGTTCCTAGACTGTGACCAGAAGTCTCATATCTGGTGATTTAATTTGTAAAAATTATGGTTCAACATCTGTTTGGAAATTGTACATATGCAAATGATAAAGAACAATATCTCAAAATATTGTAAATATATATATATATATATAAAAGTATTTCTTCCTCTGAGCTAGATCTGGCTCAAGACAATTCTTTAATAAATCAGAAATGGAAACTTGGAGAAGGTAGTGTTTCTGTGCAACCAAGATATCACCAAGTTTAATGTCACCATGACACATGATCGTGACCTTAAGAAGAAAATGAATAATGAATGAACTAATACACCCATGTGTGCAAATTCGACACCAAAATATTGAAATAGTCCGGTTACCACATTCTTCAACCTTTAATTTTTTTTTTTGTGATATTTGTGAGTGTAACATTGGTGTTCTCTAAATTTCAAGGAGTTGCAATTTGCTAAAGATCTTAATATGACACATTGAAAAAGCATGCCTGATGAAAGAATGTCCATACCAAAACACTTAGTGTCACATTTCTGTAAATTCCTACACAGTGTTGTAAAGGTGACTGAAACATACACGTGTTATATAACTTAAATTTGAGTAATTATTCCATTATGCACAAATGTGTATATTGTTTACAATGTATATAAATGTATATGTGCTGTGCCCATGTACTACTGGTAGTGCACATAAAGTAAGAAACTGAATGTTTCCAGGTGCAGGAGATGAGAGCAAACCCCCCCCCCTCCAGTTAAGCTCTGAAGGACATTGAGTGAACAGATTTTGCAGTGACTTCGTTTGACTGTGGAGCACACGGTGGTGCAGTTGGTTGAGGCACTGCACTACAAGCTAGAAGGTCACGGGTTCGTTTCCCCATGGTGTCATTGGAATTTTTCATTGTCATAAATCCTCCCAGTTGCACTATGGCCCTGGGGTCGACTCAGTCCCTAACAGAAATGAGTACCAGGAGTATTTCCTGGGGGGTAAACGCGGCCGGTGCATAGGCTGACAACCTTACCATCCTCATTTGCCGACTGTCTTGAAATCTGGGAACCTCAACCCCTGGAACCCTTGGGGCCTGTCCAGGCCTGTAATGGGATTGCTTGACCTTTATTTGACTGTGTTCTTGAGCATTAGAAGAGACCCACTGGCCACAGCAGAATAGTGTGTGCTAGGATTCTAGTTCCTAATACGAGTACACAGTCTACTCCATATTGGAGTGCACAAACTCTGAAGGTACATTCTTTACTCTAGGTCTAGGGCCATCTGCATTTTATTCTATATTACTCATGACAGAGAAGACAAGAACACCATGACTGTCAGAGTTACCATCTTCTATGATGTGGTGTCATGTAGTTTGTACACTGGTACCAACATTTCATGTGCAGAATATTCCTCCAAAATGCTGTTACTTCCTTTGTTACAAAGAATTGTTAGCAATGTTGAAAATTTACACGTAGTAAAGTATTTGTATCCATTAATTGTGCATCTTTCGGTGATTTATTTAGCATCCATGGGCTGTGTGAATGTTCATCTTCATTATCCTTAACTTAACCTTTTGGCGCCGGAATATTTTTTTAAATTTTAGCACACTCTGTATATAAAATGTGAATAATACAGGAACCAAATATGTTAGAATTATGAAACAAACTGCATTTTGAAGAGAAAGAAATGGAGAGTATATACCATGTTTAAAACATTCAGTACCTATATTTGTTGAATAAATATATAAAATGCAACTTTAGAGAGCGGTGCGGTACAACCACTATAGTTGACATTAGGCGTCAAGAGGTTAATGGTCCCTAATCCCATAATAGCTTGAAATCACATATATTTCCTTGAACTCTGCAGGAAAATTGCTTTTGTGCGCAGTGTTTAAGTTACTGTCCTTTAGTAATTGTAGATGTCTGTAAACTTCAATATGGGTACATGATGCTGCTTTGGATACTGCACACAGTACTGTCTGTCAGGTAATACAGTATCATTTTGTAATTATACTCGTAGTTAGGTGAAGACTTCCAGAAGGGTCCAGTGTTGTTAGTTTGCATGGCTCTAAGCTTTCACCCTTAAGATCTTTGTTTCATCACCAGTATCGTTACAGAAACACCACTGCTGGCACTCAACAAGACTGAATTTGATGTGCTTCAAACTTTATCTTGGTTGCTTTAACCTTTTGGCGCCGGAATTTTTTTTTTTATTTTAGCACACCCTGTATATAAAATGTGAATAATACAGGAACCAAATACTTTAGAACTATAAAACAAACTGCATTTTGAAGAGAAAAAAACGGAGAGTATATACCATGTTTAAAATATTCAGTACCTATATTTGTTGAATAAATATATAAAATGCAACTTTGGAGGTTAGCGGTGCGGTACGTC
>Ga0123354_10004396_pt1 | contig 19955 bp, 27 predicted proteins | sample TergutLab28metaG_2_FD_97872 | JGI IMG/M metagenome (GOLD analysis project Ga0123354, IMG submission 97872) | Labiotermes labralis P4 segment gut microbial communities from Petit-Saut dam, French Guiana - Lab288 P4 | ecosystem: Host-associated > Arthropoda: Insects > Digestive system > Gut ...
ATTTAATTGTTTCATCACCTTCGGTTCATAATTTATAAATGTTTATAGGCAACCACGCGCAACTATTTAAAGGGCTGTCTAATATAAACACCATACCAGGGGCACGAAGACTAAATTAAATGCTGTATGACAAAGGTTAATGAACCTGTCTACACTGGAGGTAACAATTATTGTCCACTTTATACAGCTTTACATTTAACAAAAATCATATGAAGGGTTACAAACTAAGCCAACATTCCACAACGTTACGAAAACATGCCCGAAAAACTATGACATATAGTAACCTAAAGCAAAACCTACAAATATCAGCACTGAACAACAGTGTACAATGTGCTGGAAAGGTGTGGAACGAAGAAATCAATGGGTTAATTGAAGACTCTCTCTTGGCAACTGCCTAAAGAGACTGATTAGTATCATGAAAGCTTCACAGCAGTCAATGTTCCAGCTTAGATAAAACACATCTTCTGAATACAAATCAGTAGTATTACCACTTCAGCCACGATGCTCCATAGTAAGTGAGAATTCATACCAGTTCTGACTAGTTTATGGTAATCAACACCATTGTGGAGACGTATTTTAAAGAAGTAAATGTGACTTTGCAAAAGCCAAGGCATGTAAGAAGCATACACTGTTCGCAGAGAATTGTTTACAAGTTGAAATTTCCATTCCTACAAGGACCAGGTAACCATTTCTGAATATGACTTTTAGAACGTGGAAACTGCCACAGGAAATGGATACGTACTGATATCGTTATGTCACCGACTAAATGTTTTGGTACTGGCCCCGAGATCACGAATGTTATAACAACACCAGTCCCTTCAAACTGTTCAGTACTTCAAAACACAATATAGATAAAACTTCCAGTCCCCCCAACCCAACATAGTTCTTTGCTGAAAAGAAATCATACCCCAGCAAATTACCAGCAGACACTACTGTATTATTAGTGGTACTCAAACAAGATTACAATGGGGCGGGGGAGTTGGATTTAAAAAACCACAAGCTGACAACAAATATACATACACAACCTGTTTTAAACAGATTAAAATCTGTAAAATTCAATTACTTGTGAAAAAGGTAACACTAAACTGCTCACAACTGTAATGATGCTGTATCAATGAGTTATCAAATCTTGATATTTTCAAGGCAACACAGTGTTCTCATCATCAAAGTTGGTAAGTCCAAAGTCTTTAGGACCTACTGTCACTTTTTAAGTTCAGAACACAACTTTGCCCCAAGATTTTGGTATCAGATTACCCACTGACACAGCTTCATATCCCTGAAAAACAGAACCCACCAAAATGAAAAATCTTGAAACTTGCAAACAAGCCATCTCTTTGTTATAAATATGAATAGCAAAATAAAGCGAAAAACATGGCTTTCTGGAATGAATGTGACATCACACAGTTTGGTACAACGTTCATGATGTCACATCCCACAAGACTCCTGTCTTCACCTTCACCTCAAATCTCACACAGCAAAATAAAATATTTATCAGAAAGCCTTTGTACAATTTTCTGGGGGTATTCTATGAATGAATTAAGATGTCCACATAAGCTCTGAATGTCCTGTTTAATTTAAGACTGTATGTTACTCTGGCTGGCAATGAGGTTTAGTATCAAGTAGGCATAATTCGTCAATATTTACTTCAATGGACAAGAAGCAGCCATCAAAAGGTACACATCAAAGAGCTAGAAGAGTATTAGACCACTTAATGAAGGACAAACTTTCGAAACTTCATTCTGTATATTCAGAATGTCATGGAAAGTATTTTTTATATTTTTTAATTTTTTGGGGATCAAAATAATAAGTACAAGTATTAATGGATTACAGTGATTTCAAATGTTTTGAATTATTAGTATAGAGCAGGGGAATGAACCACAATCACATGCATTTGGGATGCTGCAATATGCATTTTGCAATGAACAGGAAAACCTCAGTACATTTAGTTGTGAAAGCACAGATAATGTGAAGAAGTATATTATACAGTTGGCTTGATGGAAGTGTATTTCATTTTTAGTAATACAAATTGACATACAGGCTTGTGTTCCAGTAGTGAGAACTGTCAAACTTACCACTCCACTCTTGTCCACTATTTCTTGAATTATACGCCCGTTCTTTCCGATTACTTTCCCCACCAAAATCCGAGGAACTTGAATGGATTCTTCACTGTATTCTAACATACTACGGGCCCTTTTAACACATTCAGAAGTCTGGAAAAAAAACCATACATCAATGTAATAAGTATAACTTTATTCCAAAGACTAAGAATTATGCAAATTTTTATTCAAACCTTCTTTTGGGTCAATGTGAACACATTTCAAAAATAATTCTTCACACTCACCTCACCATAAATTTTAAAAGTGCACGAATTCTCTTCAAGTTCAATGTTTGTGATACCATCTACTTTCCGCGCTTGCTGAATGTTTGCACCATGAGCACCAATTGCCAGTCCCATGAGATCTTCACGTACACTAAACTCGTCTGAGTATCTGAAAACAAATACCCTTACATTCATAACAACAGATCATGGAATCAAGTAATATTAATGTACCAACACACATGCACTTTATTAATAATGCATTTTATGAACAATGCACACCTTGTAATAATACTGACAAACTGATATATATGAATACATAACAATCTTCCTCCATGGTTCTAACATGGACTAAGCAGACTGACACTGTTTAAAAACAGCACAGTACAAATATATCAGTGGTTCTCAAACTTTGTGGCAGGCTATTTGTTTAATTGCCAACTGTGTAAAGATCTTCAAAGCATATACAATTTGTTAAAAAGTATCTAACCCAAACTACAAGTACTGCAGAAGGAATCTTAAAAAAAGTTTCTATAAATGAAATGTAGTAATGAAACAGTATACTACAATGAATCATAACTTCTCCATGAAGAGGCATGCAGCATCTGATAACAACAAACAGTAAGAAGGCCAAATTGTCAAGAAATACTGCGCCTCACCTTGCATTTGCTCTCACCCCTGCCTCATAGTTTGAGACACGCTGATATATAAAGTTTGAAGGCCTAAATTTGCTGAAATAAAAAGAAACGTTGTGTTGAAGTGAGAGTTAGTTAGTTCACATACTGCAGCCCGTTAACAATATAACCTCATGACACAGTACATACCATGTCCCAACAGGGCATTATATTCTATGGTTAAATGACAGGTCAATCAAAAGAGTTACATTTTAGCCACATACAATGCACACACAAATTCAAATTACTTATTTACATAGAATATAACAGCAACAATTCAACACGTATTTTTTTGGGGGATGTTGCTCATCAAAATATACCATCATGCAACAATACAAAACAACACGAATATGTAATATTAGGACACATATTCCATGATGAAGTATTTGAAGAAGAACCTTACCCTCCAACGTTCTGCAATTTTGTTGATTCTAACTGCCGGGCTGCTTCCTCAGTTCGCTTCAGCAGCAGCACCTTCTGACTTAGATTCCTAAAATGCATCTCCTGAAGCATGGATGAACGTTTTTTTGAATGCTCACTCCTTGAGATCACACTAAGAACCCCTCTTTCTGGTACATACCGGCAGATTGCAGCACCCATGGCCTTCTGAAACTCCTTATGAGCATTGTCCATTTTTGCACTGGAACAAAGAAAACTCAAAAATAAAAACGAAACATAAAGCAGAGGATCAAGTGAATGCATACCTCTGTCTCTCTCCCTCTCTCGCTCACACACACACACACACACACACACACACACACACACACAGAATGTTTACACATAAAATATCCAACAAGCATATACACATCAGGTGTACACTCTTCCTTATGAATTAAACGGACTTAAGTTTTAAGAGAAAATATTATTTGGAGATTATACGAACAGCACCAACAGCTGTAGATTTTCAGCCTACAACTGGAAAGCACACCCTGTTTGTTGTTTGCACCTGCACATTTATTGTGGTATTGTTGTTGTTTGTCGTCGTCATCTTCATCATCGTCATCACCACTGCCATAATCAGTATGACTGCTGTTGCTGGAAAAACTTCCACTCAAGAAATTTCCATCTCCATTAATTTCATTAGATACAAAAATAAAGCCGCTATAAACAGTGCAAGGAAATTTCACCATAAACTTACCATTGCCAAAATTCAAAGAATAACTGGCAAAGTCTCTCGAGCAAGAAACCAGTTGAAATACATTTTGTGTTCAATAAAGAAAAAGATACAGAAGCACGTGACAGGCTACAATAATAACCACAATTCAGTCGGACATGTGGCACAGATCACTGGCACTCCAACTAGCAGCAGCAAAAGACACAAATTGCTTGAACTTTAGTTATATAAGACTAAATTTTGGAATTTATAGTTACAAAGATTTTCTGTGAGAAGCTTTCTGTATTTCAACTACACACACACACACACTGTGTGTGTGTGTGTGTGTGCGCGCGCGTGCAGGCACAGCTTTCGCATCAACCCTTGTAACCAACTTACAGAAGCTGAGTTTACTGTGCTCTTGAAGCAGACCTGTATTGTGATTAACTCGTAAAACTGAGCCAAAATACATGGCTGGTTATTAGTCTAGAAGTGTAGTGTAAAATGCAACTGTGTAAGAACTTGCACTGTGTAACAACACTATAATAATAACAACTTGAATTAAATACACAATAGCCACAGCACTCTTTAAATTTGGTAATATTAAACACTTGAATGTTTCAGTCAAGACTTTTAAGCAAAACTGTGTACTTTAATCACTATGCTTCATGTACACTAAAGGGGTTCGGTTTCAGAATGACAATTGCCAAAAAACATATAGCTGCACATGAAATAAACCTGTTGTTTTTAAAGAAACAAATTCTGACTGTAATGTTTCATTAATTCTAACATCATTATTCAAGGAATTACAAGAATAAAAGAATGTACAGTTACTCCATGCAGTACAACTCCATGGCCAAGTAGCAAATTCCTCAACACAACAAACTGTTAACAGTCGGCAAACTGCAGCCCCCTGGATTTCCATATTTAAATCTGGACCATTATTAGTTGTGGGGGACATAAGAAGATGGATTTTATGTGAAAAGTCCATGTTCATTACAAAAAGTGAAACACAGCATTTGAAGGGACCACTAATATTTCCAGATAGGAACTTCAATGTGTGCTGGAAAATTGTCAAGTGTGAGGCCTGCTACAGTGCAGGAAGATGGCATTTTGAAACCTTTCAATAAAATAAGGTATGTTAAATTGCAGGACAAATCATGATCATACATTTCCCAGGCCAATGTAGGCTTCAAATGCAATAACGTGTTTGTGATAGCTGCCATTCTCAGGGACATGTTCCTAAATACTCCACATATATAGTGCTCAAAAATGCAATAAAAAACACCCTGTATGTCAGTGTAATAAGTGTAAGCTATTTTTATACACAGCACCCATCAAGACTGGAATGCACATTTTGTTGCAGAGTTTCTCCATTATCTTATCATAAAAGACAATGGCCTGCTCTCTCAACTTCTACTTCACCAATGCCTCCATGTCACTATCAATTTTGACTCCCCATGTTACAACAAGGCCACAGATCTAAATCCTACTGCGGGGTATTTTAAAATTGAACACTTCACACTAAAACTTATGGCAACACTCCCAAAATTAGCAAAATTTATTTTGAAAGCTGTCACTTTACAAACCATAAATATAGCCTCCTGCCACACTGCAGACATGCTGCCACACTTGTGGTAGATGTTTGATACTTATTTGCAGCATCTCTTCTTGATACATCAGTTACTGTGTGCTCTACTGCTCTCACAACACCATCTCTCATTCCAGAGCAGATGCCACACAAGGATACTTTCACTTTCTGAAAGAGGTCATTAGTCACATGGGTTCACATCTAGTGAGTCTACTGCATGTTCCACAGCTTCCCAACTCCATCTTCTGAACAAATCAGTCATGCTGGCAATGTGACAGTGAGTGTCATCAAGTAGGACAGCACGTCCTGACTGCAGGGATGTGGCTGCTACAATATAATTAATGTTTAAAGACATATCTATAATAAACAGCATCTCCTGTAGTGCCAAGAGGGACAGCATGTGCGGGAGAATACCCCAATAACTGTAAGCCACAATGAACATGATTTTCTGCTGCACCTGTTCCTGTCGACATTTTTGTGGGCATGGTGATCCTTGGTGATTCGATTCACTTCAACACTCTCTTCAGCTCAGCTTTATATGCATGGGCATGTCAGTTTTACTGGAATGATCCAGTGCAGTAAGGCTCCACCCTGAAGTTCATAATGACTGAAATGCTGTCTGACAGTTTCCATTAAGTTGCCACATGTATACCTGTCAGACCATATGATGCCCATTGTGCACAAATTTCCTGCATTTTCAAATTCTGAGTTAAGATTCTGTGGATGGTGGACAATGCAATACCAATCTCACTTGACAGTATGGCACATGTCCACTGTCAGTTTGTACCCAGTAGTGTACTCACACATGCAATGTGCACCTCGTCAGCTGCTGCGATCCACTGGACAGCTCCCAGTATGTGTTCACTGCTTTCTCTCCCACCTTGAAAAACATGCACCCATCTGACAATAACATGATACGGTACAGCTCGTTTACCACAAGCTTCCTGTAATCCTCTGTGGCAGTGCTGTGCATTTTGTCAATATGCAACTTGGATATTTATAAAGTAGCACTGTTTGTAGTTGCTTAACATGTTTTTACACGACTTTTCTACAAACACATACCATTAAGGGCCACTTATCACAGATACATGCAAGCATACTATAAACCACTCCTTTCATACATCACATACATATACACAGACTGCTAGGTGCACTGCACAGCATTGGTGTTGCCATTAATTTTCAAATGACCTTTGTGCGTAAGGTACTGTTTCGAACTCTTTCCCTTTCTTCAAAAATTACAGAATTGAAAACCCTTATTTCTCCAGAACCACATTCTGATGGATGAGAGAAGTCTTGATGTAACACAAAAATGCATAAATGCTGTTTTTTCATTATATTCTGACAATAAAGTGCAATGGGTTAACTCATGTCATTCCAGGTCATACCACAGTCCAAACTCTTGCTACTGTAACTTCTGCCTTTTCAATTATTCGAACGTTTTATGCATCTGCATGATATGTGCATGTAACCATCTAAAACTCCATATCAAAATGATACAGTTCCATCAGAATACATTTAGCCACTTTGCACACAGATACACAAAAGTTAACATTATCCCATAATACTTACTATTCACGCAGATCCTCAGGTACTTCAATCTCAAACTTAAAGAATGTGGTTTTATCTATGGGAGCATTTGGGTTTTTGGGTCGCAACCTTTCACTTGCAACAATTTCAGTGTATGTATTTTCCCAACCTAAGTACTCAACCACATGGAAATCGCCCTTTATCATCTGGAAAAGACACAAATTAAATTATTTGACTAAAAAGACTGAAATTAAATTATATGACTATCACCACAACTTATTTCTTACCATTTTAACTCCAAATATCCACCTATTACAAACAAAAGCAGGACATAAAATATGCACAAGAGCAACAGAAGGATTGAATGAATCATATGCATCTATACAAACAACTAAGAAACTCAAAATAATTTCAGGGACCCCCACCTGCATTCAAGCGAGAAGCTGAACTGACAACATCCAACAATGAAACATAGAAATGAAAAGGATTCTTTTTACAAAAAATAAAGACTTAACTTACTTAACCTTTAAATGACCAGTGTGTGCATATGCAAATGCACATACAAAACCACCCTTATAAATTCAGTTTATATTTTTAGGCAACAAGGAAATCTACTGAATATTTAAAATATGCTGCACAATCTCTGCTTTATTTTTCACAAAATGCTGGCTTTTTTTGTTCATGTTATATGTTTTTCATCAACTATGCACTAAAATGTACATACCAACCCGATAATTTAAAGGTTAAAGTCTCATTAATCACAAGAACTTCCTCACTAAAAACATGAATGTAACACTCACACAGATGACATGGGTCTGAGAAATGGGACTACAGTGACATATCATTTAAGGCATCTGATAAGCTGTATGAACAAACTATATATTTATTAAATATACCATCATGCAACAACACCATCAATAATTAACAATGGTCACTAGTTTCAGCCTTCTGTTCAGGCCATCTACAGACCACGCATCATTTCAAACTGAAGAAAAACCACACTATCATATTAATATAAAATGGGAAGAGCTCTCATTCCCTTTACATTCATACTGATAAGACCATTAAAACATTATGAAGGGGGTGAAACAAACAATGCATAATTAAAAAACAGAAGTATTTTTAAAAATATATAGTAGCAGAAGTACACAACAGGGCACACTACTCAACATCTTGTGTCGTGAATGCTGATAAGCATTTCCTTCCCAAGGTGCTGTACAGTCTCCATTACGAAACCTCAACAAAGGTTGATATATGGGCAAGGAAACAATTACTGCAGAAAATGGCCTATATTCTCATTCTAAGCAAAGCAAGCAGTCCCGTTACAGGCCTGGAGTAGTCCAGAGGGTTCCAGGAAGTTAAGGTTCCCAGATTTCATGACACTGGCACAGGATGGTGGTAAGGTTGTCAGCCCTATGCACCAGCCACCTTTACCCCCAGGAAATGCTCCTGGTACTCATTTCTGTCAGAGACTGAGTCAACCCCAGGGCCATAGTGCCATCGGAAAGATTTTATGTCAATGAAAAATTCCAAGGACACCAGCTGGGATCAAACCAGCGACCTTCCGATTTGTAGCACAGCACCTTAACCAATGTGCCACCACGGTCCCCAAGTTCTCACTCTAACATCACACATTCTTCAGGACACAGAATTGCCTGGATATACATTACCAGTTTCAGGACTGCAATGGAAGCTGCGGTGTGCAACATACATACATAAAATCTTTTAAGGTGCCGACCTTCTTTATATTTAATAATACTTCTGCTTTTTATTACACATTACTTGTGTCACCCACTTCACAATGTTTCAATAGTTTTATCAATATCCATGTAAATGGAGTGAGATCTCTCCCCATTTTATATTAAGATGATTGCATGGTTTTTTTTTACTTCAAAACGATGCATGGTTTGAACAGAAGACCAAAACTAATGACTATCATAAATAATTGATGGTGCTGTTGTTGCACGATGACATAATAAATATACAGATTGACTTGCATAACAGGGATGTGTCACTTAAAAGTTGTATGATCAAAGTTGGATTTCTGACAATAAAAGACTCAGAGCCCTTGACACTAACATGAATACTACCATCAGGGGAATTCACATGGTTACTACTGTGTCCACTAAGTTTCACTCACAAGGCTTTATTCCAAATAGTTCAATATTTATCAAAACCTAAGTAAAATTATGGTTGCTTCAAACACTCAAAAGTGGATTTCACAGTGGTATATTCAGAAAATGGTTTGTCTACCAAAAGTTGCTGTGTCCCATTGTAAAATTTCAATGTTCAAGCTTCTAGTAAAAATACAGGAATCAAGCTAACATGAGCAAATGTAAAAGTCAAAACAGTGTCTGCCAGTGAACAGGGCTGTCAGGGACCCAACAGCATCACCAAGTACAGATTAACCTGAACATGTGCAACTTACTGTTTAGACCAGATCATGTGTTTTAACACATTCAGTACTGAACGAAAGTTCATATGGAAATTTGATGGTGACAGCAGTCAGCACAGTGAGTAAGCTACAAAGTGGATGAACCAGGGTTTGAATCCAGACAGGAGAAAGAGATTTTTCTTTCCTCCAAAACATCCACACCAGCTCTGGGGACCACTCAGCCTGCTATTCAATGGGGACATGGGACTTTCCCTAGGGGTTAAATAGCCAAGGTACAACAATGACCAGTCACCCCCATCTCGTGTGTCTCTTCCAGTCCCATGGACAAAGCTAAGGAAACCACAATCATCCATTCTACAATAGCTCTGTATTACTTTCAAACAACTAGTCACTATCTAGGAAGTGTGTCATCCCCGTTGTGTGTGTGAAACTAGGAAAAGGTATGTAGTCAAACACAACTTAATCACTGAGGTGTATTGAATGACTATGCAATGGAAACAACCATATGTTTCGGCCTGTATTGGCCATCATCAGGTTGTCTAGGGAACTTAAGGGCTAGCTATATGCATGCGTGGTACAGAGATCTCTACACCACATGTGCACGCATGCATATAGCTAGCCCTTAAGTTCCCTAGACAACCTGATGATGGCCAATACAGGCCAAAACATGTGGTTGTTTCCATTGCATAGTCATTAAATACACCTCAGTGATTAAGTTGTGTTTGACTACATACCTTTTCCTAACTAGTCACTATATTGTGAGATTTGAGGTTCTCACAGCAGTGACTATGAAGATTTCACTTCAGAGCTGTACTGTCTAGAAAAATCATGGTAACTGCATTATCAGCCAAAACATCAACTTCATCAGCAGGGATTAAAAAATAAAGCCAAGGCTCACTCAACAAATTCTTTGAAACCAAATGTATCAACTTATGACAAAAACGCTTGGCATCAGATGTTGTAAGGATTTTAAAACATGTACTTTGAAGACTTTGAAAATGCCAGTGTTGATAAGAACTAGAATCCATTTTTATAAAATAGAATTTTGTTTACAAACACAATCTGACAGCACAAAGATGTAACTAACAAAATAAAAACAGGAAAACACACTGATTTTTATAAATTTATGACAAATGATGCCATCCTTTCTTCGCCATAAACCTCCAAGAATTTAACACTTAAGTATACATTCTGGTTTTCATCATTGGACATATTCTGTTTCATGCAGAAATATGAGCATATGATTCATTACAAATTTCTGTCTGTCGGCTTGCAAAATTAGGTTTGTTCACGCAAGCAGGCATCACAATAGTCAAGTGCTGAAATATAAGCATACACAAGTACCTGATGTGAGCCAGTGAATTCTGAAGATAGCAGCTTTGGTACAATGCAAAATTCAAATATTCTATATCCTATAGAGTTGGAACCCTTATGGTTGAACCACAAACAGGAAAAACAAAGAGTTTTATCCTAGTTATTTTGGTGAAAGCCATTTCATTTTATTATGCAACAGAACTTCTGATGACATGTAGAAACACTGCTGTGAACATGCAGACTGTGTTCTTCAGAGGTATGATTATGTACCTTGATAGAGAGGCACCAACATTTTGAAGGACTATGCTACAGTTTCAAGAAGAATGAAACAATGACTCCAACGAAAGGCATAAAATTTGAAAACTTTAAAATCACTTGAAAGTTTTTGAGTTTGGCTCAGTATTTCCTCTCCATAAGCTTGTTTTAACACATATGTTATCACAACCTAGTTTTGCTTAGTATGTAACAAAATATCATGATCACCACTCAATGAAGCAGCTACATTTGTGTTCAAACCTTACACAGCATGGCATGCTGTTGTTGTTGTTTTTATTTACTTAATCACACTTCTCACTGTCTATCTGCTAGGAAACCTTCACCTATCCCAGATAATTGGTGAAATTAGGCTCAGTAAGGAGAAGGAAAATCATCCTAAGCCCCAAGATCTAGCAGCATGTTCTAGGAATTTTATGAATTTGCTTACAGTGACACATTTGTAAGAGTACTTTTTTTTGCCCCACTCTTAACATGTTACTGGTAAAAACCTATATTCCCTAAATATATTAGGAAGTTTTGGATGACCACTTCTTCCACTGAGATAACAAAGGAGGATGTAAATACACTGTTAAGCTTCCAGATGTTTTTGATTCCCAGGGCCAAATTTTCATATTTTGTAACTTTCTCTGCCTCAGTATTGAAAAGGTTATGGGTCAACAGAACTTTTATATCTATTACAAGTGCTGTTTTGTTCTCCCTATCAATGAGCACTATTTTTTATCTGTTGAAGTCTTCATTTTATCAGTTATGAAGCCCTGTCCCAATACAAAATCATGTTAGCTGGTCCAGCAACAGTTTTGGCTTGTATCTATAGTATGGCTGAGTGTTTCTATTGAGTAGCTTCTACTTTGTGGCAATCTGTTTGTGAATCATTTTTTCCAGCTGGCTGTGTCTCCCGTGATATGCAGATTCAGATAGTGATGAGCACCCAGCTACTACGTGTTCAACTATTATGTTCATGTTATCATCACCATCTTCATCATCATCATCATCATCATCCTAGTCTTCTGTATGTTGGACACTTTACAAGGTAATGTTTGTGCATGTGTAGAATCCAATTTGCAGCAGTCTGCTGCTTCCCCAGGTGCTTGGCACGGATACAAACAACGCCTGATTGCAAGAATCTCACTCTTGCAGGTTGTACAGAAAATGCCACACACATGTTCAAAACTGCAAGTACATCCTCAATATGTTCCTCAACAATGACAACTACTCATGTACTAGTGCCATCATTCAACAGGCGACATGACACATGGCATTTTCTCCTACAACTTAGCAAACTGGTTGGTGTAGCTATAACGTGTATTCAGGAGGCGCTGGATTCAAATATCAAAATATTTTCATGTTTCCTCATACCACCTTTGAAAAACCTCATACTTTAAATGTTTGGTGCCAGAATATTCACCTGGCATCCATCGCAATAGACTCAGGATTTAAATGGCAGCCCATTACTGTGTATGTTCTCAGCTGATAATGTCAGGTGACATTCAGTTTTCTCAACATCACACAGCATGCTGACTGAAGTTGTCTTTTGGTGCCAAAGGGTTAACGAAAGGACTGCTAATGTAATTCACCAATACACAACCAAAATTTGGTCCAATGTCCGTGTACAATGTTCACTGATTCAGCCACCGATAGCAAACACAGGCATTAGGTATTAAATAATTATGTTAAACGAAAGAAAAATGGTATATTTAAATGTATTATTTCTTATAAAAGCTCTTATTCATATCAATATAGAATAATATAGGCTATACAAAGTGCAAAAAATAACTAAACATAATGTAAAAGAGCAAAATCAATGCTGACATATCACTCGCATCCTACCCGGACATACTTATGGTAAAAACCATACGTGACAGTACCTTGCACAGCCGAAACCATGAAGTAAGTTCAAAGTGACAAAAAAAACCTTGATGCAAGCAGACTTAATTGACTCACAGCCAGTGCAAGATTTTCTGATTTTTCTTAAATAATTTTATTACAGCATTTATGTTGTTCCTAAGCAAAATCTGAACTACTACAGGGAAAACAGAAGCATGGCACACACTAGTACCATCTGCAGGCAACAAATCATTTGAGTGACAGGAACAAGGAATTCCTTGACCTTAGACTCAAAATCCACACATAATTTTGGACAGAAGGTAAAGTATACTTCACTAGTACCCAATAATATCCTCTCCCATCCTCCTTTAGAAATCTTTTTGGCCACATAAGTAAAATATTCCATGTCAAGAAGAGATAATTTCTTCAAAGAAAGAATTTTTTCCACCTGAACCTCCATTTCAATAAGTACTGCAAGAGTTCTTGCATTTCACATCTTACAATAAAGAAAATGCTCAGAAAATGTTTGCTATTCAGTTTAAAACTGGCACCATCCCAATTTCCAAAATGCTCAAATGTAAAGTACACAAAACAATAGTTTTACCAGTATCTACGGCTCATACTATCCCTTACTACATGAGAAAAATGTTAACACCCAGTGTCTAAGAACATGGTGCTTGGGACAATGGATGGACTGAAAAAGAACGAAGAGAGTAATGGATGATACTGTAGAAGAAGTGCGGTTGTTTGTATATGCCAATATTGTCACAAGACTAAAATACAGGTTACGGTAGAATGGGCAACTAGCTTGGATGGAAAAGTCACAATCAGTTTGTTAGTTCTAACAGTTGTTAATAACCCTATGCCTGTTTGGTTCAGAAACAGGCACAGTGAAACAAAATTCCTCTGAATGAGGGACCAATAACTATGAGGAAAACAATTTCTCAGTAGTGACAAGGGAAAATAAATAGGATATTAAAAGTTAAAGAAAAACTAATTCATCAGTTTATTTTAAGCACTTTGCAAGCTGAGTGAATAGCATAAGATTCAACTTTTGACAGCAACCATTTTTTTCTTATAATTCAACAGTAGATAAATATAAAGCATTAGCATAAATTAATCTCTAGTGAACAGTGTAATATGTTGCATCACCAACTTAATGAGGAAATTCACCATGCACTAAAAAATCTGTACATCCCAACTACAGTATGTGTTACAAACTGTAAAAATGAAAGCCTGGCAATTATGAACACTCAGTGGAGGGGAAAAAGTGCAACAAACATTACACCTCTCTTTATATACTAATCAACATTATCCCACCTTAATGATGGCCTTCCACCAACCACATGCTTCTTGCTCATTGGCCCGGGAATATACTTCAATTTCTTGGTTTTCCGCAAAATCAGGCTTCCCTGTAACACCTTCAGGAGGAAGACGCACTTGGGAAAATGGAAATTTAGACTCCGGCTGCCAACTGAAAAATAAACAATTCTTTACAAGAACTTTCCAATTACTTGATGCAGACTTTTTATTACATAACACAGTATTTACAGTGCACTGATATAACCAAAATGCATGTACAACTAGAAACAATAAAAAAACACAATTCACATAATAAACAAGTGTTACTTACTCATTTTCAAAGGCTACTGACACTTCGTCATCAAACACATCTGTCACAAAGGCCTGTAACAAAAGGAAAAAATGACTGATATAAGAAATTTCCTTTCTAATCTGCCAACATTTTTGTAGACTTCATTATTCTGTTTATGCTCTAATACTACAACCACACTACTATTTAATTGCTACAAGCATTATTTTCACAGTACAATTATCATTGATCCTACAGGTTAACACTACAAATGGCCTACAACTTAATGCCAAAGAAGCAACACACTTTAATAATTGTGTGCGCTGGCTTTTCCTATGATGTGTTTTGAACAGACTAAGAAACATACAAGTCTCGATAACTCATCTCGTAAGTTTGGGATTGATCTTGGACCATTGACCTGTCGCCTATAATATCGCTATATATAGGTTGTATCTAAGCACAGGCAATTCAAGTTTAATCATCTTCTACTGTACAACTTCATTGCAAGAAATAAGAACACACATCACAAAACTCTTTTGTCTGAAGAACTGGCCTGCAGAGTTCAAAGTATTGTTTTGCAGGTCAACAGAACCGGTAGGTCTTGGCTTGCCCACGAAGGCTAGGTTAGTGAAATTGAAGGCATTTGGATTAATTCATGTCAGGATACGAATTGGCCAAGTATTGCCACAGTTATAAACCTTGACATTTAAACAATATGATAATATTAAATGTGAAAAAATGCTTCACTAGAGTTAAATAAGAACGACAATGAGGCACATGGGGAAAATCACGCCCTGTCAAAATGAGACATGGCGTCCAAGCCGCGTTCACTGGTGCCATTTAAAACCACGATTCTCATAAAGTAATACCTTTGTGACCTAAATCTCTTCACAAGATGTACTCACCAGACAACTGTGTTAAATTAAAATAACAAATATTACACCTTAAGCCTACTTTAATTAATACAAACCTTGTAATAGGCCCCATTCTCGCCGCATACTTCTACTGCTAGGTCCTCCATCTTACTTTTGTACGATAGACTCTTCGGGTTTGAGGTTATACCAGTATTACCCAATGAAACAGAAATATACATAAAATGTATCCCCCCCCAATTGGGTACCATTACATTACATGGCAGACATGGCTGTTGGATGTGTTAGAGTGACGGTAGAAGTGGTGTATAATTGGGCAATTCATGCGTGTTCCGAAACGCACTGAAATAGAGTTAACATGTCTGGCAGCAGCGATTCTGAGGAATTTTATGATGCTGAAGATTTGACACCTAATCGTTCTTCAAGGTGAAATGTAGCCATTACTCTGTGCATGTTAATCAGTTACAGATGTGTGCAATTCACTCTCGATATTATTTGAGTGGGTGGACAGACTGCGAGATCATGTCTTTTTGTAAATATATGTGTTGTACTTGCAATGCTGATTGTAGCACAAAATTATGAGGATGCGTAGCGTGCCATTTGTGTACATTTGAAGTATGAGGTTAACTAACCTCTTCAATTTGAAACACGTACCAGTTTTTGTAGTGTTAAAAATGTGGGTTATTCGTTGCAGGAAAAACAAAACAAGCAGGGAAGTATTAGTAATTTCACGAACGGAATCAGATGACAGTGTTTCGATTAAAGAAAAGGAGCCAGAAGTAAAACCAGCTGTGGAAGATGCATGTACAGACCATCCACAAGGCGCACACAAATGCATTGTACCGCCCTTGGATAAAAATGAAACCGTTGTAAGTAATGAAATTAATTTTTTCGATAAATTCTGCATGATATCGTATGTATTATGCGAGATTAGTGTACCATTATTTATTCCTTAGCTTTGTTTTACAAGGTGGTAGTCTATACAACATTATAAGTACAGGTAACACATTCTCTAAAACCTACCTATCAAGTAGAATTTCACAAGGCCTGTACTTAGTCACCTTGTCATGAATTTCATTGACTTTCATAAGCTAAAGAGGTTAAGAAGTGAATGTAGCTGATACCTCAATCCTTTATATGGTGTAAGACCAGAGGAGCCGGAAATAACTACTCCTGTTAACACAAAACACACTGTTCTGTGTTGCAAATGAATCTTCACACAACAAAAATGAAGTAAATTTTGTTGTATTAAAAATGTGCGCCTATCTCCATGGAGCTGACTCCATGTTGAGAAATAACTAGTCCTGTAGCTAGACCTGAAATTTCCCATGTTCCTGTCTTCACAACAGCCCACCACTGGTTCTGATGGTGAGCCATATGAATCTAGTCCACACTCTTCCATGGTTACAAGCTATGACATAAACCATTATCATTTATGGAACATGCATGGTCACTTTATTTTAAAGATATGCCAGTACCAGTTGTAAATAAACTATTGCAACTGTGGCTGGTTTTTTCAGTCTGTTGATGTAATCCATGGTTGTTTCATTAGTGCTAGTGCTTGGTGGTATTGCTTGACCTTACAATGTTTTACTTTGGTATCTCCACATTTATTTTTGCAGGATGTGGAAAAAAAAATTACTGGAAACCATGGTCGTCGTCGGTTCCAGGAGCTTCGACAGAGAATGCAAACAGACGATGAGGATACAGGGCTAAATAATACTTCACCTCCTGATAGTCAGACTTCATCAGTTGAAGGGGTGTTTGCTGTCCCCAGCAAGACATCACATCCATTCCGTATTATTGAGCATGATGCCTTGAGTCTTCAGAGCATGACATCACTTGGTCGTGTGGGTAGGATACTTGGGGGTTCCATCGATAATACAGGTGAAGTTTCATTAGAATCGTTGTTGCACAGTTGACACTGCTGCTTCATATTTTACCATTCCCTGGAGCAGAGCTGGCCTGGACACTGCCTGCTCTGACAGCAGTGTTGCATGTTTGTCCAGGCAAATTTTAAGATATTATTCTAAGTTACGTTTTTGCTGCTTCCTTTCCAATCTCTGCAAGAGTGTTGTTCATAGCTCCTCTATCATTTGAAGGTATATAATCATAATAATCAAATATGCTGTCAAATGGATAATAAATTATTGAAGTGTAACATAAAGTAAGTGAAGTTTCAGTCATCTTGCAATCTCTGCCTGGTTCCTGAGATTCAGGTGGCTCCCCTCCCCTACCACCATCTTTCCGTAACTGTGTAATATTACTTTTATCAACATATTGTTTTCTGAGACATATAAATATAGTGTAAAATAATAAAAAAAACTTTATTAAGGTGACTTGATGGGTATCAAAAATATGGTGTAGACTTGATGTAGTTGAACTTTGCCTTGATGCCCTTTCATCATCTCCAGGGAAGAGATTTCTCAGTTCCATATGAAAACTGGAAATACAAGCCTTTGTTCCACATAAGATGTTGCTAAATTGATTCTCACTGATAATTACTCTGTGTGCTTAGTCTATGAATACCATCAGTGAAATGATGAATACTATTAGAATTCCAGGGACTGTACTTGTGAGCAACTTTAACTTGTCTGTGCTGACATTGCTGTAAGCACCTGCTGTTGCCCTGTCTTCATCAAGCTCACTTGCAGTGTCAAATAAAATTGCTTCATCATTCACTCTCCACAATGAACTCCTGTTCACTATTTCTTAGATGTTAACATTTGTGCTAGTATGAGGAGGAGAAATTATATACTGTTGAGAGTAAGAGTATATAATTCTGTTGCCCCATAGCATAACAATAAAATGCTGCTGTGAAATATTACAAAGTAATGATACATTCTTAAAAGCATTTTTAACATGTTTTGTAGCCATATATTTATTGAAGTAAAGAATGATAGAAATAAAAGATGTACACTGTTCTTGTCAAATCTCTAGCCATTCTTTGTATTTCTCATCTGAACCGTTATGGGTTATTTTATGGACTGTACAACATTTGCTATGTTTGTTTGATTATAACGACTCAAATGGACTGGAACAAAACGGTTGTGTTTTGCCAACAACCGTGTGTATTGGTTTTTTTTAATTTTCATGCTTGTTATGTATTTAAATGCATATCTGGTGGTTTATTTATGTATGTATCTATTTATTTATTTACTTACTATTTATGTACTCACTCACTCACTCACTCGATGACCTACCTACCTACCTACCCTCCCACCCACCCACCTATGTATATACCTGGCTACCCACCCACCCATGTTTATACCTACATACCCACCTACCTACCTACCCACCCACCCACCCACACACACACCCACCTATGTATGTACCTACCTACCTACCTGTGCTGTCATTGCCATAGATGAAGATACTGGCCATGGGTAGGGCAATGAAGTGAAAAGGATGTAGAAGGTCAAGACTAAGGCCTGTTTCAAGGCCCTAACCCAGCGTTTTCCTGGCGAGACAGAGGCAAGCCACAAAACACTTCATTCAGAATAGCCAGTCTCCCGACTGAGATTTGAACGTGGGATCCCTTGAATACAAAGCAGGTTGTCTTGTAGTGAAATATATGTTGGACCCTAATGTATCCTATTTATTTTCAGTTAGCAGTACTGGCCGTGACAGTGTGACATTATTACCACCAGCTGTGTTACCTACAACATCAGGTGGGAAAGATGATGATTCATTGCCAGAAACTTCATCTTCAACATCACAGAGTTCACATAACTTGTCCCCTGATTCTGCTATTGCACCAACTCAGAAATGTTCTAATAATGACAGAGAAGAAACATCAAAACTTTTGCATTTAGTTAACAAACATGAAGAATCTCGGTCATCACTAGTCTCCATTCCGTTGCAAGAGCCAGATGTCATAGCTAGTACGAAGAATGCAAATAATTCTAACAGCATTAATGGAATGAGTTTTGATGGGGGTGTAGAGTCACCTGTCCCGGTTCCAGTTGCACCTCCAAGACGGAAGAAGAAAAGTAAACCTCAAACGCCAAGAAGTCTCACAGTGAGAAATGTTTTAAAGTTTTTAGTAATTTTGCCCTCCACATTAATATGCTGTTGTTTTCACTAACAATTCAACTGACAGCTCATTTGTAGCTATGCTTAGTTGTATCTTTGCATAACATTGATGCAGAACACACACAGTATACATGTTTTACTTCTTCCCTAGCCTCCACCTCCAGAAGAAGTATATCCACAGTCATCACCTCTTCCAAGTCCAGCCAGCACAATTGAGTCATTGACACGGGAGTTTGAACATTCATTAGACATCAGATCTGCAACCAAGGGGCAGTATGTGGTGAAACCACAAGTGAGTGATTTCTTTAGCTTGGATGCCAAATTTTCCTTTATATTTGAAACAGTGAAAGTTGATGGCATAGTAATGCTATTAGTTCTTCTCCTCCTCTCCCCCCCCCTCCTCCCCCATTCTATTTAAAAAAACCTACTCACACACTACTGAC
>Ga0123354_10004399_pt1 | contig 19951 bp, 19 predicted proteins | sample TergutLab28metaG_2_FD_97872 | JGI IMG/M metagenome (GOLD analysis project Ga0123354, IMG submission 97872) | Labiotermes labralis P4 segment gut microbial communities from Petit-Saut dam, French Guiana - Lab288 P4 | ecosystem: Host-associated > Arthropoda: Insects > Digestive system > Gut ...
GCCAAACGAGCCGGCATGCACTGGACCATCACAGGCCTGGACCCCGTCCTGGCCCTACGCACCACCCACCAGTCCGGCCGCGACCACATCCTGTGGCCCGAACCACAAACCTGACGCACACCCCTGTTGCTGCAGGTCAGGGCATATGTGGTGGAACGCTGGTAGTCTGAGGTCGTATCCTTACGGGGCACCCCCGCGCCTGTAGCTCAGGGGATAGAGCACCGCTCTCCTAAAGCGGGTGTCGCGCGTTCGAATCGCGCCAGGCGCACCACTGTTCCCGCTAGTCAGAGCCCTACGATCAGCGAACTGACGTTCTTCGGGCCGTCCTGCGGCCAAACTGTCCGCACGAAGTCTCGCAAGGTTCGCCGCGACGTCGTCCCAATCGGCTTCGATGGGTACGCAGGATGATCCACTGGGTTGATCCTGACGAAGGGTGGCCTTGGGCCGGTATCCTGGGTGCATGGCACCCGAGGTCGTGGAACTGATCCGGGCCGGGCTAGCGCTCGACCCCGATGAGCGAGCCGTGCTCGGTCATGCCCTGCTGAAGAGCCTCCACGACGACGGTGATGACCAGGACGCCGTTGATGCGGCCTGGAGGGACGAAGTCGCTCGTCGTCTGCGCCAGGCCCAGGATGGCAAGGTCGAGCTGGTGGATGCTGACGAGCACTACGCGCGTCTACGGGCCGCGATCGTCGCCCGAGCATGACCAATCAGCAGCAGGAGCACCCCGAAGCAGCCGAGGAGTTCGACGCTGCGGTCGCCTGGTACGAGGAACACGAACCTGACACTGGTCTGACTCTCATCGACCGGGCCGTCGAGGCCCGACAGAGCATCGCAGCATGGCCCCAGGCTGCACGTCCGTTCCCAGGTTGGACAGGCCAGCCGGTGGTACGCAGCCAACGAGTCCGTGGCTACCCGTACCGGATCGTCTATGTCATCGACGACGAGGGCCTCGTCCTCATCCTCGCGTACGCCCACCATGCTCGCCGTCCTGGCTACTGGACGCACCGACTCACCCCGTCTTCAACCGCAGACCGATGAGTATTGACGTCGAGCGCCTGGGTCGAGAGGCAGCGGACGCGCTTGGGCTGGCTGACACCGTTCTTCTTCCCGCAGCGCTGACCGACCTCCTGGTCCGGGGGGTGGAGACGGTGGTTCTGGGCGATGCGGGTGTTGCGTCGCTCGGCGACCTGGGGGCGAGCGAGCTGGATCTGCTTGGTACCGACATGGCGGACTACTACCGGTCCTACGAGTTCGCCACATACATGCCTGGCGCCTGGCCTCTTGCGCTCGACGGCGGGGGAGGGTTCTTCTGCCTTGACCTGCGTGGCCTGGTGAGCGGTGAGCACGTGAACGACGGACGGTACCCGATCGTCTGGTCGCACGCCGGCAACCTCGGATGGGGCGACTATCTGCGGGCTACCCATGAGGGTGAGGTCTGCTTGATCTCGGACGATACCGACTCATGGCTCGCCGTTGCTGTCGACGACGGGGAAATCTACCCAAAGTGAAATAGAGCATTGGCCATGCGACGAACGATCGCACGCCGACGGATGGGCTGTTCACGACTCCAGGCGACCTCTCTCTGGTTGGTGACGCGGGGTTCACGTCGCCAAGGTCGTTGCCGAAGAACTCAGACGGGCACGACGTCGACGTGGAGGCCGAGTGTCGCAGCCAGGTGGGCAATGTCGTCGGGGTCACAGGTGTAGATCACGTCACCGTCGGTGGCGGTGAGCACCAGAGCAGCATCGACAACGTCGTTGGTGCCTGACTGGGCCAAGAGCCTGCCGACGGCGAGCGCCACCGGGTCGGTCAGAGGTATGGCATTGACCGCTTTGACCATCCGGGCAAGGTTGGCCTGGCGGCCGTCGCCCCGCCAGACCTGGGCGACCACGGCGGTGCTGGTGAGGGGGACCTCGCCTTGTGCACGTGCTGCTTTGACCCGGGTCCACGTGGCGCGGTCTCCGCGTTCCGCAGCGATGAACGCCCCCGCGTCGAAGACCAGCATCACGCGGCGTCCGTGGTTAGGCGGTGCCCTCGCACGACGATCGCGGCCTCTCGGTCAGCGCGCACCTGCGCAGCGACTTCCTCGTCGGTGATGGCACCGTGCTCTGCCTCGTACGCTGCGAGCGCCTCGTCCAAGGCACGCAGCCGGGCGTCGCGCGCCACCTTCTCGACCATCGCGGTGTTGGCCCACTCGCTCACCGAACCGTAGGCCCCGTCAGCAACTGACTGTTGCCCCGCTGCCAGAACGTCGGCATCAGCAGTGATCGTCACACGCTGCTTCGTCATACCAACATCATAGCAATAGTATGAGTACGTGCATACCTGCTGTCGAGTCGGTGGCGTGCCCGTGCCGCGAAGGTCGGCGATGAACTCGTGCGCATCGACGATCTCCCACCGGTCCTCCGCGACGACATCCCACCATCCTTTTGACCACCCCTGCCCGCCTACGCCGCCCTGGGTGCGTCGTCGCATCACCCGAAAGTGATGGGCCCCTCGCCGACGTGCGAACGTAAACGCGTGATGCGAACCTCTGCGTTCGCATCACGCGTTTACGTTCGCACGTCGCGGATCCGCTCCAGTTGATGTCAAAACCGACGGGCATCTGCACCTGGTCACTACCGCCGCACCGACGATCGGAGCGGAGGTGGCCTCCTTGACGGGTTAGGTCTGGACCACTGTGACGTGGCGGTCGGTCAGGGGTTCCAGGTCGTCGCGGTCGCTGGTGAGGACGGTCACGGGCCCTGGTCGGCAGTTCGCGAGCGCGGCGACGTGGGTGTCGACCACCCCGGCGCGGCGGCGCTGCATGAGCTGGACGCACTGGCGTGAGCGCTGCTCGTCGAGCGGGTCGACCAGGGGGTGTAACCGGTTGAGCTCGGCCAGGTGCGGGTCGCTGCGGTCCCACCCGGCTTCCACCATGACTGTCGTGGGGATCTCCAGCGGCGCCGAGGTCTGCCTGTGCGCGGCAGCGGCCAGGTGGGCGAGCACACGAGCGTGTTTGGGGTGGTGGCGGTCCATCAATGCTTGGACCGCTTCGTTGTCCAGGACGAGCCTCATGCGGCTCGGGTCTGCTTGCGCAGCGCTTCTTGGGCGTGGACCCAGACGATGACATCCTCTGGGCTGGCGTCGGCATGGTCAGCGACGATCTGCGCAGCGGCCTGCTCGAACACCTGCGGCCCGAGCCGGCACAACGGGTCGGCCTCTTGCTCGGCCAGGGCGAACGCGACCTGTCCCAGCGACGGGCGCGACTCGGGATATCGCGCGAAGTACGCCTGGAGCCCAGCGCGGAACACCACTCCCCGCAGAGCCTGCGCGATCCCTTGCTCGACGAGTTGGCCAATCGGCTCGGTCAGCCCCAGGTGTTCGCGGGCCAGGTCCTGGGCTGCCCTGAGGTTCGACCGGATCCGCACCGACGTCACCGACGACTCCGACCCCGGCTCGTCCAGCAGCTCGGCGATCCGGTCAATGACCTGCTCCACATCCACCCCGCCATACTACATCATGTAGTATCCCCTGTCGGGCGCCAGGCAACCACGGTGCCTGGCGTCCGATGCTGTGTCTGGTGTCGCAGGTCGCATCTTGGTGAGTCTTGGGCTGGCCGACGGGAGGTCAGTCGCCATGGCCTGGGGGGACGACCCAGCGGGTGGGTTGGCCGGTGACGGCAGCGATCATGTCGTAGTCGCCGTCGTAGTGCAGGACGGTGGCCCGGTGGCGCTCGGCAGTTGCGGCGATGACCAGGTCCGGTAGCGAGACGGCACGCCAGTTCCCTGCGGCGACGAGGCCCGCCTGGACCTCAAGGGCCCGGTCCCAGGCCTCGTCTGGGGTGTGCAGCCAGTCGAAACCCGACAGGCCGTCGGTGATCCGTTCGGCATCGCGGACCGACCTGGCGCAGTACATGATCTCGACTGCGACGGCACCGCACACTGCGAGCAGCCCAGCACCCTGGAGTGGTTCGAGCACAGCGCGTACCGCTGGTTTGCCGAACCGGGTGAATGCAGAGGTGTCGATGAGGAACCGCTGCTCCACGGCTCAGGAAGCCCGTGTCGCAGGCTCGATCGGACCGGTGAGGTCTGGCAGGCCCCCGTCAGCGAGCCAGTCGAAGAACTCCTGACGTCTGCGCCGCTTGATGGCGTCCTCGAGCGCTGCGTTCACTGTGGCGACCTTGGTCGTCGTGCCAAAGATCTCCGCGGCTGCTGCCAGCTTCGCGTCGTCAACGTCGATCACTGTCCTGGCCATGGAGACACCCCCTCGCAATCGATATCAATTCGTGCAGAACATGATATCAACTGCTGGTGCCCGTCGCCAGCCTCGTGGGAGCCAGTCACCACGGGCAGGTTGACAGGCTTGTGCGGAACCCGTCTGCGGTGATGGGGTTGCCAGGGCTGGGCCTGGCCCGCGCCCGGCAGGTGCACCACGTTCGTGATGTGCACTCGTTGGACACAAGCTCCGCATGGACCGCCGCCGGTCGGTAACGTTGTGTCGAACAAGTGCGACGACCGTAGGCGGGAGCCGATGGAGAGCCGGGCGGAGCCGGACTACCGCGACGCCACATGGCGTGCGGGGTGGCAAGATTTCCGCACCCTCGTCGGGTTCACGGTTGTCGTCGCGGTCGCCCTGGGCTTGGACAAGGTCGGCGAGTCCACGGCCCGGGCCCTGGCGATCGACCTGCGCCACGTGGTCGACGGAGTGCCCGGCGAGTTTACGAACGCCTTGATGTGGCTGGTCCTGGCCGGGTATCTCGTCCTGGTGACGGTCAGCCCCATATGGCTGGCGGTGCAGCGGCGGTTCGCGCTGCTGTGGCGGACGGTGCTCGGGGCGGCTGTGGGGCTGCTGGGGTACGTGGCGACCAGCCGGGTCGCGGCGGTGCGGGACTGGCCGCTGGTCATCGCCGAGTCCGCCCGGGACGTGGCTTCGATCGGCCGTGCCCCCCAGGCGTGGGAGATCGCCGCGTTCGCCGCGGTCACGGCGGTGGTGGTGCAGGCCCTGTCACCGCGGTGGACCCGGTGGGTGTGGACGGTCCTGGTGCTGCTGGCCCTGACACGGGTCGTGTCGACCACCGCCGGGCCGATCGAGGTGCTGCTGGCCATCGGCACTGGTGGGATGGCCGGGTCGTTGCTGCTGCTGGTCGTGGGACGGTCGGTGTCGGTGCTCACACCCACGGGGGTGACCCGGCTGCTGGCCGGGTGCGGGCTTGAGGTGCGTGACGTCGAACCGGTGCTTTCCAACGGGTGGGCGTTCCGCGGCACCAGCGACGACGGTCCGGTCGTCGTCCGCGTCATCGACGAGCGCGAGTGGGAACGAGATCGGGTGCGCCGCGGCTACCGGCGGTTGCGCCTGCGCGAGGTCGGCGACGACGAGCCGTTCGGCTCGCCGGTGCGGGTGCTCACCAACGAAGCCATGGTCGGTCTGCTCGCCAAGTCGCGGGGGGTGAACGCCGCGCCGGTGCTCGCGGTGACCGCTGGCGCCCACGGTGAGGCGGTGCTCGCGGTGCGCCCGGCCGAAGGCCCCACGCTCACCGAGCTGGGCGAGGACCTGACCGACGAAGTCCTGGGTTCGGCGTGGCAGCAGGTCGCAGGTCTGGCCGACGCCCGGATCGGGGTGCGGGCACTGACCACCGACCACCTGGTCGTCACCGAGGACGGGGTGGCTGTCGTCGACCTGTCGCGGGCCCAGCCTGCCGCGCCCGACGGGGTGCTCGCCGGGGACGTGGCCGAGCTGTTGGCGTCCACGTCAGCGGTCGTGGGCCCTGAGCGGGCAGTCCAGGTCGCCCACCAGGTGCTCGGCCACGACCGGCTCTCCGCCGCCTTGTCCCGGTTGGTGCCGGTGGCCCTGACCCCTGCGACACGCTCGGCCGTCAAAGCGTCTGGGGGGCTGGCACCTGTCGTCGCGCAGGTCAGTGCCGTCACCGGGGTGGAAGAGCCCGAGTTCGAGCAGATCGAACGGATGCGTCCGCGCACGTTGGTCATGGTGGTGATGGTCGGTGTCGCCGCGTACGTGCTGGTCCCGCAGCTGGCGAACCTCTCGTCGTTGCGCGAGGTCATCGCCGGGATCGACTGGCGCTGGGTGGGGCCGCTCGTGGCCGCTTCCGTGGCGACGTACATCGGCGCCGCCCTGGGTCTGGCTGGTGGTACCCCTGGCCGTGTCCCTGTCGGGCAGGCTGGGGCCGTGGCCTTGGCCGCGTCGTTCGTGGCGTCGTTCGCCCCGCCAGGGATCGGCCAGGTCGGTCTGAACGTGCGGTTCTTGCAGAAACGCGGGTTCCCGGTGGCGGTGGCAGCCTCGGCCTCTGGTGCGAAAGAGGCGGCGGTGGTGATCGTCCACCTGTCGATCCTCACGGGGTTCGGTATCTGGGCGGGGTCGACCGACGCTTTGTCTCACGAGCTGTCCCGTATGCCCTCACCGGGGGTTGTCGCGGCGGTGCTCGGCGGGATGCTGTCCATGGCTGGTCTGGTCCTGGCTGTCCCACGGCTACGTCACCTGGTGACCGGGCGGCTGGTCCCAGCGTTGCGCGCGTCCGCCGGGGCTATGCGTGAGGTGGTGACCAGCCCGACCAAGCTCGTCTCCCTGTTCGGCGGGGTCGCCTTGCTGCCGCTGGGTTACGTGTTCGCCCTGTACTTCGCTGTCCGGGCCTTCGGGGTGGAACCGTCGTTCGTCGCCGTCGGCCTGGTCTCGTTGTCCGCCGGGGCGCTGGCGACCGCCGCCCCCACCCCCGGTGGCCTCGGCGCTGTCGAAGCAGTCCTCCTGGCGTCCCTGACCGGTCTGGGTATCGGCTCCCAAGAAGCCCTCGCCTCCGTCATGCTCTACCGCCTGGCCACCTTCTGGCTCCCCATCCCCCCCGGTGCCATAGCCTTCCGGGTCCTCACCGCCAAAGATATCTTGTAGCGCCGACCAGCAGTCGTGCGAATCAGTCCGGGGTGCCTGGGGTGTCGTGGCGCGGTGCACCGAGCTGGACAGGGGAGGGGTCGGCGAAAGCGTGGAAGAGGGCGTAGGCGAGCAGGAGGTAGGCGGCGACGAGCCCGGCGAAAGCGATGGCGAAAGTGTTGGCCGAGTCCACGAGGGTGGGGACCAAGGTGTTGGGGGCGAGCACCTCCCAGGAGTTCGCGCGGGCGAAACGGCCCAGGTAGATGCCGTAGCCACAGGCCACGGAGGCGCCGACGACCGCGACGAGGGCCCAGGGCCGGCCCCACCGTGCGCTCCAGAACGCCTGCATGTGGCTCAGCGACCACAAGCCCAGGTACAAGGCGACGAACACCAGCCCTGCCAGGACGAACAGCTGGAGCCAGGCGGCCAGGTCGTCGGAGTACCTCAGGAACGGCCAGGACGAGTCTTTGTCGCCGCCGAAGCTGACCCGGTGCAGGTGGATGAGGTCAGTGGTGACGTACACCGTGTTGGGGAACAACGGCAGCCACACCACGCAGGCCACCCAGCCGACCCACGGACGCCTGCTTCCGTACCGCTCGGCCACGAGGCTGGCGACCAGCGGCAGCACCGCCAGGAACAAGTTCCACACGAAGCTGCGGAACAGCCACCGGCCGGTGATCTCGTAGACCGCCAGGCATGCGACGGTCTCGACGACGCAGGCCATGGCCAGCACGACGATCCGCCGGTCGACGGGCCAAGTCATGCCCCAAGACCCTAGTGCACCAGTGCACTGGCGGTTCGGATGTGGTCGGCTCATGGCGGACGTGTGGACGTTTCGTGTGGTCTGGTCCCCGTGGTTCGTGGACCGAGGTTTTTACCCATGCGCCGTACCATCTCCGACCGACTGTCTGGGCACCAGGGGCTATCATCGCGGCATGAGTGACTATTCCCAGCACCAGCAGCCCCAGCCCATGCCTCCGTCGATGCCGCCGCAGGGCACCGGGTACTACCCCGCGCAGGCGCAGCCCCAGTACGCCCAGCCAGGCCCGGTCCCGACCCCGGGGCCTGGTCTCACCGCCTTCCCCGGTCAGCTCTTCGGCCTGATCATGGTTATCGCTGGTGGGGTGCTGTCTCTGCTCGGCCTGATCCTCGTCCTCGCTGCCGATGTCTACAGCAGGTCGGGGCAGAAGATCTTGTGGCTGGGTGCAGCTTTCCTCATCGGCGGGCTCGTCATGGTCGGCCAGTGGCTGGCGGCTGCGATCACCATCAAGGCGAAGAGCTGATCGCTCATACCTGCCGGTGACGGGTCCGGCGCCAGGTGAGCACGATGCCCAGCGTTCCGATCGCCCACATCACCAGCATCGACGACATGGCAACCCGGTAGTCGGCCAGCCCTGGGGTTGACGACCGGTAGTCCAGCACCACACCGGTGGCGAACATCGCCACGAGCGCTCCGACGAACCCGCCGGTGTTGGCGATACCTGTGGCGCTGCCGCGGTACCCAGGCGGTGCGTGGTGACCGGCGAGCTCGAGCCCGATGAGCCCCACGGTCCCGCCGACAGACACTGCGACGACCCCGACGACGACCTGCCACACAGGCAGCGGCGTCGTCGGGACGAGCAGCACCAACCACCCGGCCAGGCCCACGACGCAGTACCCCAGGACCAGCTGTGCACGACGGTCACTCATCCGCGACGACAGCACCCCGACGAGCGGCCCACTGGTCATCTGGGTCACCACGCACACGGCGAGTATTCCCGCGGCGCGCGCCTCGGAGAACCCCTGGCCCTCGACGAGGAACGGGAACCCCCACATGAGGGCAAACATGATGACCCCGGCGCTGCACGCGTTGTGCGTGAAGAACCCCAACCAGGTGCCCGGCGACCGCATGACACTCCCGAGCCCAGCCAACGACGAACGTGGTGGGGCCGCGACCCCGTCAGGACGGTCACGTACCCCTGTCCACGCCGCGAGCGCGGCGGTGGCACCGAAGGCGACCAGCGCACCGAAGGACACGGTCCAGCCGTGGGTGTGCAGCGCCCAGGCGAACGGCAGCACCGAGGCCACCTGCCCCAGCTGCCCGAACGACCCGGTCACCTGGATGAGGACCGGGGTCCGCCGTGCGGAGAACCATGCGGGGATGAGCCGGACGACGGTGACGAACGCTGTGGCGTCCCCGGCGCCGACGAGCACCCGGGCCACCAGGGCTGGCAGGACGTCACCAGCCAGCACCATCCCCAGCTGGCCCGCAGTGGCCATCGTCGCGCCGACGGTGAGGACCAGCCTCGGCCCCCACCGGTCGACCGCGGTCCCGACCGGCAGCTGCATCGCCGCGTACGTGACCACCTGCACCACCACGAACAGCGACAACGTGGTCGCCCCGACGTCGAAACGGTCCGCGGCAGTGAGCCCGGCCACGCCGAACGCCGAACGGTGCGCCACGGCGACGGCATAGACGAACATCCCGGCGCCGAGCGCCACAACAGAGCGTCGGGGGCGGGTCACGGTCACAGGCCCTGATCGTAGGGCCCGTGGGCGCGGGGGGCTTCAGAATAAGTGGCCGAGGACTGACCCGAGGATGCCGCCGGAGGTGTTGGCCTTGGGTGCCGGGGTGGCCTTTCCGCCGCCGAGGATTCCGCCGAGCACCCCGCCGAGAAGGTCGTCCAGGCCGCCGCCCTTGCTGCTGCTCTTGCCGCCGAGGCTGCCGGTGACCAGGTCGGTGATCGACCCGCCTGACGTCTTCTTCTTCGCGCCGTTGGCCAGGTAGGACAGGACCAGCGGAGCCAGGACCGGCAGCAGCTTTTGCAGCAGCGCCGGGTCGACACTGGTCTTCGCGCCCAGCTGGGTCGCTGCGGTCTTCGGAGTGGCGCCGAGAGCGTGCTTGACGATCTTCGTGCCGTCTTTGGTGTCGATCGAGTCCAGGTCGAGCTTGCCGTCGGGTTGGTTGCTGTGCCCGTTGAGGGCCTTGGCCAACGACGTGGCGCCAGCAGTGTCCTGGCTGTTGTGGTGCAGCCCGCCCAGCAGAGAGGTGATGGCTTTGCCTGCGGCTTTCTTGGTCTCCGCAGGCGTGGCGCCGACGCGGGCCGCGAGGTCGTCCATGGGCAAGGTGGCGAGGATGTCGGTGACTGCGCTCATCTCGGGTGTCTCTCAGTTCCTCAGGGTTGCGGACTGGGTTGTCTCAGGTGACGCGAGCGTGGGGACGGCTTGGTGGTCGTTGCTGGGTGTGCGCTGTCGGAGCGCGTCCAGCACGACGACCAGAACCGTCCCCACGGTCACGTCCGCGTGGGTGTCGTCACCTGGCTACGTTACTCGTCGTCCTCGGGAAGGTCTTGCGGACGAGGCAGCGTGGTCTCTTCAGGTTTGGTGCCCAGAGCTTTCTCCGCACGCTTCCTGCAGGTCTCGCACAGGTCTTTGATGTTCTTCAGCTCGCGGGCCTCGGCAACCGTCCCGGAGATGATCTCGTCGGTGCGTGAGCTGTTGATGTGGTGGCAGTCGTCGTACAGGTGGTACTTGGTGCCGTGGTTGGTGAAGTACACCGTGTTGGTGCCCATGAGGTCTTCGACCTGCTGGGTCTGCTCGGCGTACTCCTCGACCGAGGGGGAGCCGATGGACAGCCCGGCCGCGCCGGCGACGATCAGCGCACCGATGGCCACCGCGCCGACGATGCCTTTTTGCTTGCCCTCGAGGTCTTTGTCGAGGAAGATCATCACGATCAACGGCAAGAACGCGATGATGGCAATGATCAGGCCCAGCTGGTTCTGAATCCAGAAACGGACGTTGTCTTCGCGGGACGCCGGGTCGAGGCGGTTCGCTTTCTTCCACAGCAGCGACCCGCCGACAGCCAGCAGCATGTCGACGACGATGATCGCGATGAGCACCCAGATGACCACCGGGTCCTGGCGCAGGGCCCAGAAGATGGCGGCTGCTTCCGCACCGATGGCCAGGGCCCACATGACCCCGGCGACGATACGCAGCTTGAGAGCCCTGGACTTGGCCTCAGGGGTGGGTGCCCAGGTCGGAGCTGGCTTGTCGGCTTCGGTGGCTTTGGCTCTGGCCTTGGCGTCGTCGGACATGAGGTCGGACGCCTGGACGATTTTCTTCTTGGACGTCATCGGGAAATTCCTCCGTGTGGGTCGACCGTCGTGCCGCTGCAGTACGGGCGACAGGTGGCGACCGGCCTGTTTTGACGCAGCGACACGGACGGGCACCAGCGAGGATACGCTGAGGCAGTACCCCCCGTCCTGGGAGTTCGCGCGACCTCCGGGTGAGATTTTGTGACTCGTCGGCAGGGGGTGGAGACAGTGGGGACGGTTCTTGTGTCTTGCCAGAGGTCCGCCGACGGCGGACCTCTGGCAAGACACAAGAACCGTCCCCACTGTCTCCACCGTCTGGCCTGCCACCTCGCGGCTGCCGTTGCGCACACAAAACCGCTGGTCAGAGTGCCTGTCGGGCGGGTGTGACGGGGGAGCAGGGCTCAATTTGGTCACGGACTTGTGCTTCGCGGCGCGTTAGAGCAGACTAGTCCCCGACGGAGCCTCCTTCCTGCCCCCTGCGAGTGAGGCTCTGTCCGACGGAGCGCGTTGCCTGCCCCCTGCGTGGCGCGCTCCGTCCCTTTTTGCCCAGAGGGCGTTCCGCATCCTGCCGACGTTATGCGCCTGGCCGGGTGGAGCCTGGTTCGACCACCTTGATCACCCACAAGAATGTGCCAGCCAACTGCTGGCATAGGCACCTTGACCACCTACGGCGTGCCACCCCAGGAGCCTTCGGGGGTCGGGGTTAGCGTGACACTTGTGAATGCCGCCGCCCGCCCCAGCTGTGCCGACCCCGCGGTCGAGACCCAACGGGTCTCGCTCGTCGCGACGCCGACGCGTACCGAGCTGGTCGACGGTGCTGTGGCTGCCTGGCGTGCGGCACTGGTGGACGAGGCCGGCGGTTCGGCCCGCAGCGACATCGACCTGCTCGCCGACGCAGCCCTCGACCTGACCTCTGCGCACCCGTCAGGGATGGCCCAGCTGTTCGCCGGACGACCCACCAAGCTGTCGAACCTCGTCCGCGACGCTGGGGCGTTGGCCTCCGCCCGCCGCCGTGCCCGTGCCGTGACCGCCCGAGCGTCGACCACTGCCCAGCAGTACGGCCTGGCCCCGACTGCCCTGGCCATCGGTGTGGCGACCTGGACCGCGCACCCGGCCCCCGAGCAGGTCGACGATATGGCTGCCCTGGCCGCTGCGACGTCGACATCTCGGCCGTCCCCGCCGGCCGAGACCGGTGAGCCTGCGCGCACCGTACGTGTGCCGGTGCTGCTGCGGCCTATCCAGGTCGTGCCGCGAGGCTCGGCGCACAGCGACTTCGAGCTGACGTTGGAACCGACTGTCGAGGTCAACCCGGTGCTGGCCCGCGCCTTGCGCGCCCGCGGCGCCCTGCTCGACCCGGTGGCGCTGGCCGCGTCCACCTTCGCTGACGGGGGGTTCGACCCGCGCGGAGCCCTGGACCGTCTGACCGCCCTGGGCGAAGCGGTGTTGCGGGGGTTCGAGCTGAACGACCGACGGATCGTCGGCACGTTCGTCCACCCCGGGCAGGTGCTCGTCGACGACCTCGACGCCCTGGCCGGCCTGCTGGAACGCCATGAGGTGGTCGCAGCGCTCGCCGGTTCGCCCGAGGCGACCAAGGCGTTGCGCGTCACCGTGCCCGACCCGCCGCCCGGCGACCGGGACCTGGCCGACGAACGTGGTGTCGGCGACCTGGACGACGCCCAGCGGCATGTGCTGGACATGGTGGGGTCCGGGGCGCACCTCTTCGTCGACGCGCCGTCGGGGGCCGACGTGGCCGGGACTGTCGCGGCGATCGTCTCCGAGGCAGCCGCCGCGGGAAAGACCGTCCTGTACGTTCCAGGCAGCCGCCGCGGCACCCTCACCCTGGCCGAAGCCCTCGACCGGCACGGTATCGAAGACCTGCTGCTCGACGTGCCGACCGGCCCCGCCTGGCGGCTGGAGGTCACACGGCGGCTGCTGTCGGCCATGACGTTGGCGGTGCCCGAGGTCGACCTGGACGAGCTGAGCCAGCTGCAGGACCAGACCGGCGACCTGCGTGACCGTCTGGCCGCGTATGTCGAGGCCATGCACCAGGTCCGCGAACCGTGGGGTGTGTCGGCGTTCGACGCGTTGCAGCACCTGGCGGCACTGACCTCGACCCGGCCGGTCCCGCGCACCACCGCACGGCTGTCGAGCGAGGCGGTGCGCATCATCGACGCCAACCGGCGCGCCGAGCTCGGGGCGGACCTACGCCGGGCCGCCCAGCTGGGCGCGTTCCTCGTCCGGCCCGTCGACACTGCCTGGTACGGGGCTGACCTGCACAGCGACGTGGACGCTGAAGTCGCTCTCACCCGTGTGGAACGGCTCTTGGAAGACTCGCTGCCAGCCCTGTCGGACCGCGCCGGGCAGATCTACATCGAGACCGGGCTGAACCCCGCGGCCTCGCTGGACGAGTGGGCAACCCAGCTGTCGTTGCTCGGCGACATCCGCGACTCGCTCGACCTGTTCCGTCCTGAGGTGTTCGAACGTGACCCGTCGGACCTCGTCGCAGCGACCGCGTCCAAAGCGTGGCGCGCGTCCCACGGCGTGGAGATGGGTGTGCTGACCCGCCGGCGCCTGCGGAACCAGGCACGGGACCTCGTGCGACCGGGCAGGCCGGTCGTCGACCTGCACGCCGCGCTGGTGCAGGTGCAGCAGCGGCGCCAGGCGTGGCGCGCCCAGTGCCCGTCGGAGGGCTGGCCGCGCCTGCCCCACGGGTTCGAGCTCGTCGAGGACGATTTCGCCGCGGTCCGCCGTGACGTCGAAGCCTTGGAAGCTGTCTTGTCCGACGACCGTCCGCGGCTGTCCGGGTTGACTTTGGACCACCTCGTCGACCGGCTGACCTTGTTGCGGTTCGACGCACCGTCGCTCAACGGCCTGCCTGAACGCACGACGCTGCTGGCCACCGCGCAGGCCGCTGGGCTCGGACCGCTCATCGACGACCTGCGGGCACGGCGTACACCCCCAGACCTGGCCGCCGCCGAGGTCGAGCTGGCGTGGTGGGCGACAGTCTTCGAGCTCATCCTCAGCCAAGACCCAGCGCTCGCCGGGTACGACGGTGCCGCCCTCGACACCCTGTCCGAACGGTACGCCGAGGTGGACCGTGCCCTGGTCGCCCTGCGCGCCCCCCAGCTGCTGCACCAGGTGGTCACCGAGCTGCAGGCCCGGTTGCGCCGTAACCGCGCCCAAGGCGAGGCGCTGTTCGTCGAGCTCGTCGAAGAGTCCCTGGGCACGTTGCGCGACACTGTCGAGCGCTACCCGGAGATCACCCGGCACCTGCGGCCGGTCGTCGCCGCCAGCCCCCTGCTGGTGCCCGCGGTGGCCCCGCCCGCCCGGCAGGTGGACCTCGTCGTCCTGGACGCCGCCGGGCACCTGTCCACGGCTGTGGCCGTCCCGGCGATCGCCCGGGGGCGGCAGGTCGTCGTCGTCGGCGACGCCCGGTGCGCCTCGCGCTCGGCCCTGCGCGACCTGGCTGAGGTGCTGCCCGTGGTCGCCTTGCGCGCGGACGTGGCCCGTCGCGACCCGCACCTGACAGCGTTCCTCGCCGACCACGGGTACGAGGGGGTGCTCACCCCTGTGCCGTTGCCGCAGTCGGCGCCGCTGGTCGCCCTGTACGAGGTCGACGGTACCGGGATGCCCGACGCCACCGGCATCGTCGACTCCACCCGCGCCGAGGTGGACCAGGTGCTCGCCCTGGTGACCGCGCATGTCGACGCCCACGCCGACGAGTCCTTGGCTGTGGTCACCGTGACTGCCCGCCACGCTGACGCCGTGCGTGACGCGATCGACGTCGAGACCCGCCGCAACTCGGCCTTGAGCGCGTTCTGCGACTCGCGGCGGTCCGAACCGTTCGTCGTGGTGGACCTGCCGAACGTGGCAGGGCTCACCCGCGACACCGTGATCTTGTCGCTGGGCCTGGGCCGCACCCCGCACCGGCGGGTGCTGCACTCGTTCGCCACGGTCTCCGACGACGGCGGCGACGCGCTGCTGCTCGACGCGTTGGGCTCGACCCGGCACCAGCTGGACGTGGTCTCGTGCTTCGGCAAGTCCGACCTGGACCCACACCGGTTGCGCGGTGCTGGTCCACGGCTGCTGGCCGACCTGCTGGACTTCGCCCGTCGGCGCGGTGACGGCCTGGCCGAGGTCGACCGCCAGACCGTCGGCGACGACACCGGTGCGCCCACTGCCGGGGCTGACCCGTTGCTGCTGGATATCGCTGAACGGCTGTGGCAGCACGGCCTGGACGTCGAGCTCGACCACGGGCTGGTCGACGGGGTGCGTATCCCGCTGGTCGTGGGGCACCCAGGGCTGCCTGGGCGTTTTCTCGTCTCCGTGCTCACCGACGACGACGCGTACGTCGCCGAACCGTCGGTGCGCACCCGCGACCGGCTCGCAGCCGACCGTCTGCGGGCGCTGGGCTGGACCGTCGTGCGGATCTGGTCGGCGGCAGCGTTCCTCGACCCGCAGGCCGAGGTCGACCGGGTGCGCCGCGCTCTGCACGCAGTGCTGCCGCCTGAGGTCTCCATGCCCACGAACCGGCCTCCGACGAACCCTGAGCCGGTCGTGCCCGAATCTGCTGTGCCCACCCACCAGGTGACCATCCCTGGCGACCTCGACGAGTTCGTGGCCGCCGAGCTGGCTGGGCTCGTCGTCCACGGTGACCGTCGGCGTCCGTCTGCAGTCGCGTCCGACCGTCCCGAGGAAGCCGTCTTGGCTGACCCGCTCATCGAACTGGACGAGCCTGTGGCTGGTCCGCTGGACGCCAACCCTGCCCCGGCTGCCGGCCCGGACAAGACCCCCGACATCCTCGAGATCCTCGCCGCACCACTGGAGGCCCCAGCCTCGGCCCTGCCCGCTTTCGCCGCGCTCGATCCTCTCGACTGGCTGCTGGCCCCCTCCGAGCTGGTGCGCACCGGCCCTGCGTCGGACGACCTGACGTCGGACGGTCCGGCATCAGGCGAGTTGGCATCGAGCGAGCTGGCGTCGGGCAACCCGGCGTCGGACAACACGGCGTCGGACAACACGGCTGAGGCAGGCACCGAGTCGCCGCACGAACTCGCCGACCTGTCGGACGAGTCCGTCCCCAGCGACGCCTCGACCTTTGACGACGAGCCCGACGCTGCCTCTGACCAAGACGACGTGCCAGCCGACCTTGCCGGGCCGCCGTCCGACCAAGCCGAGGACGAGGCGTCCGACCGGGCCCCAGACACGTCAGACATCATCGCGGACACCTCGGATGCCGCCGACGTTCCGCCCCAGGACACGTCCGTCGATCTCGACCAGCCTCCCGCCGACGAGAGCACCGACCCGTCCGAGCCTGTCGCTGAGGCACCGTCCGACAAGGCATCATCCGACGAGGCGCCGGCACACGAGGCCGCACCTGCCGAGCCAGACCCATCACCGCAGGACACCCCTGCTCCGCAGAACCGGTCGTCGCGCCGCAAGGCCGCCGCAGAAGGCCGGTCGTCGCAGCACAAGGCTCCGCGAGCCCGGTCAGGCCGGTCGCACAAGGCCCCGCGCGGCGAGGCACGCGGGTCGCTCGACGAGGCCGCGCCAGCCGACCAGCCGTCACCGGACGAGTCGCTCGATCCCCTCGACTGGCTCTCGGCCGACAAGGGTTCGGGCACGATCGATCCCCTCGACTGGCTCGCAGCCCCGATGCGGCTGCGTCTGCCGCCGGTCATGGGCGCCGACGAACCCAAGCCCGAGCCGTCCAAGCCCGAGCCCGCCGACGCCCAGGCCGACCAGGTCCCCGCCGAGCACACCCCCGAACCCGTGCCGGAGCCGGCCACACTGTTCGACGTCGAGCCGTCCGCCGTGCCAGAGATGGTCAGCATCGACCTCGACGCCGTCCAGCTGTCTTTGGACATGTCGGCCAAACCCCGCCCCGACGTCCAGCCCGGCCTGCCCGTCAGCGCCTACACCGACGACGAGCTCGACGCCCTCGTCGAGTGGCTCCTGGCCGACGGCCACGAACGTACCCGCTCCGGCCTGGCCGCCGAAGTGCGCACCCAGCTCGGCGTCAAACGCCGCTCCAAGCGTTTCGACTCAGCCGTCCGCGCAGCCGTCTCCCGCGCCCTGACGTGACCCGCCGCCGCGCTGTCCGCCCCCCGACCACAGTAGGTCCCCCCGAGGCCGCCCTCCGCCACACCCTCCCCACCCCCCAGCCCGTCCCACCAGCACCCACCGCCCCCTCCTCGTCTCCGCCTCCCGACGCGGTCCCCTCCCACGACGAGACCGCCGAAGGCTGGTCCGAACCCCCCGACGACCCCAACCACCTCCTGGCCGACCGTCCACCCCACTGGTCCTGACGTTGCTCCACTTACCTCTGGCCAGACGAGAGGATGAGGGTGCGGTCGCCGAAGCGAGCGGCGACCTCGATCTGGCCGCCCAGCGCCTCGACGTAGGCGCGGAGGGTGGCGAGCGCCGAACGGTCCATATCGCCAGACTCCACAGTGGAGATCGTCGGCTGGGTGAGCCCGAGACGCTCAGCGAGCTCCTTCTGGGTCACACCTTGCGCTTCGCGGATCTCCCGGAGGCGCCAAGCCCGCTCAGCCGTCGCCATACGTTCACGGTGGACCGCGACCGCGTTCTCGTCCGGGACGCGCTTGGCACGCACCTCGCTCCACCGCACCGCAGTCATCTCATTCCTCCTCACCAGCCAGCCAGTCGTCGACCGCGTCCAAGAACGTGCTAGTATAGACTATAGTCGATATCGATTCGAGCCTATACCATCTCGTGGATCAAGGGACGACGAAGGCGGTCAAAACGGTTCCGGCGGCGCCGGAAAGAGCGGGCATCTCGGTGGGGGACACGGCCAGGACGACCGTGGTGGGTTGGTCGGTGGCGGTGCAGGCGGAGAACAGGCCCTCGTCGGAGGTGGCCGGTTCGGGGGAGGGCAGGACGACTGCGCCGCGGGCCACGACGGTGCCGGGCCCGCCGTCGAGGGGGGACGCCAAGACGTCGACCTTGTCACCGGGGGACAGCAGGGCGACCATCTGCGGGTCGGCCAGGCGGACTGTCGCCACGACGGTGCCCGACGGTCCGCGGGGAGCCGATCCCAGCAGTGTCGAGGCCACCGGGACGCCAGCGGGCAGGTCGACGGCGAGGGTGCGGCCAGCGACGCGATCAAGGGTTGTCCTGGCGCTGGCCGGTGCCATGGCCGACGGGACCTGGGCGTAACGCAGGTCGCCGCGCGTCAGGGTCTGCCCAGCGGCGACGTCGCGCGCAGTGACGACCACCCGGACTGACCCGGCAGGCGCCGGGCGCAACGTGGTGGCAGCGCTGAGCACCGCCAGGGCGATCAGACCTGTGGCTAGCGGAAACCGGAACCGCCACGCCCAGACACGGGCCTGGACACGCCAACCAGTACGGACAAGGGGCAAAGGAGCAGGACGTAGATCAGTCATACCTCGACGCTAGAGGCCACCTCCGCCACCCCGAGGCACCAGATCCTGGACCAGTGCGCCACCGTCGGCTGTGGACGGTTCGCGAACGGCGCTTCGTGCGCGACCGGGCCTCCCCAAGCGGGTGTGGGCACGACCCACCGATCCGGGGGAGAGGGTGGGTCCGCAAGAACAGCACTGACCTGGAATGTCAGGAGTAGAGGTCGCAGGCGTGGACCAAGACGATGCCGTCGATACGCGTCAGGGCCTTCAGCCAAACGTTCCTCTCATAAGTACACTTATCATAACTACGGTTCCACATCCGCACCTCGGTCTGTGTTTGGTCGTCGTCGCCGAGGCCACGGTTCGCTAGTTCGTACCTTGTGTCGAGGGGGGTCTTGCGGTCATCCGTCCGGCGACGATCCAGACTGCTTCGACGAGGGCTGCGCCGACGGCTGCGCAGGCCAGCGCGGTGAGGGTGTGGGTGGTGTTCGTCGGGTCGAGCAGGAACAGGTCACGGGTCAGGGGAGTGATGAACATCGCGGCCGAGGCGGTGCTCATGACGGCGACGAGGGCGACCTTCCACGGGGCGTAGGGGCGGGCGACGATCCCCAGCACCCACATGGCGATGATGGTCAAGGTGATCAGGGCGGAGGTGCTCGCCTGGGTCGACGCGGTGTCGCTGCCGTCGCCAGCGCTGCGGGCCAGCAGGTACGACACCAGGCAGGCCACAGCGATGACGGCCCCAGCGGGGATGGCGGTGCGTACGACGCGGCTGACGAAACCAGGCCGGGCGCGTTCGTTGTTCGGTGCCAAGGACAGCACGAACGCTGGCAGGCCGATGGTGAACCACCCGGTGATGGTGATGTGCCGGGGGTAGAACGGGTACGGCAACGGGTCGAAACCCACCAGGCCCGGGATCCCGACCATGAGCGCCAGCAGCACCGAGTAGGCCGTCTTGGTCAAGAACAACGTCGAGACCCGCTCGATATTGCCGATGACGCGCCGCCCCTCAGCGACCACGTGCGGCAGAGTCGCGAACTTGTTGTCCAGCAGCACGATCTGTGCCACGGCGCGCGCGGCTGGGCTTCCCGCGCCCATGGCCACACCGATGTCGGCGTCTTTGAGGGCCAGCACGTCGTTGACGCCGTCGCCGGTCATGGCCACTGTGTGCCCGCCGGACTGCAACGCCCCGACCATGGCACGTTTTTGGTCCGGGGTGACCCGGCCGAACACTGTGGTCTCGTCCAGGGTGTGGCCTAGCTTGTCGGGGTCGTCGGGCAGGGTCCGGGCGTCCACGGGGGCCTGCGACCCTGCCAGGCCCAGCGAGGCGGCGACGGCGCCCACCGAAGCGGCGTTGTCCCCTGAGATCACCTTGACTGCGACGGACTGCGTGGCGAAGAAGTCCAACGTGTCCTTGGCGTCTGGACGTACTTTCTGGTCCAGCACGACCAGCGCCACGGGGGTGAGCAACCCCGGCGCGTCGCCAGCGTCGACCGGCAGGTCTGAGCGTCCCAGCAGCAACACCCGTAGTCCCTGTTCTGCCAGACGTTCGGCCTCGGCCTGCGCCTGGGCCGTGCCGTCAGCCTCAGGGCCCTGGCTGCTGGCGTGCGCCAGGAGGACATCAGGAGCCCCCAA
>Ga0123354_10004400_pt1 | contig 19950 bp, 8 predicted proteins | sample TergutLab28metaG_2_FD_97872 | JGI IMG/M metagenome (GOLD analysis project Ga0123354, IMG submission 97872) | Labiotermes labralis P4 segment gut microbial communities from Petit-Saut dam, French Guiana - Lab288 P4 | ecosystem: Host-associated > Arthropoda: Insects > Digestive system > Gut ...
TAAATGATTGATAGTTTCACAAAAGTTCCATCACATAATCAAGCTTAATATAAAAATTACCCCACACTTTGTCTTTGACAAAAATATCGTCCACCCCCCCCCCCACCATATCACACTAAGATTGGATGAAATATATTGAGACTGGTCTTAACATTCTTCGCCTGGTAAATACAAAATATGCTTCATTTCAACAATAATATAATAAAATATTGATGACTATCGGTTCTGATGACGTTGATGGCTGAGAAGACGTATTATCATTAATTTATTTTTAATTGGTTTACGTTTTTCGTTCCTACACAAACAAGCTTATTGCGTGTTTTGGGAAGGCAATAATGAAAAGTTTAATTAATGAGAGGGAGATGTATATAGTTAATGACAGTGTGTGTTGTTAAGTTTGGTACATGAGTGAAATATGAATGCGGAACATCAGTCGAATGGTCCTGACAAGGTTACATTAAAATAACGATGTAAGTAACCAACAAGATGCAACAATTTTCGTTTATTGATCAATTATTGATCTATTTGAATCTGCTATGCATGTTTCAAGTGACAAACTCGCCCATTTTCAGGAGCACTTTTTGACTGTATATACAGCTTTGGTAAAATATACCGATATTCGTGCCGACCGGTGACAAGGTTGATATGGACTTCCATCTCAACCTTGTCACCGATCGGCAGCAATATCGGTGCATTGTACCAAAGCTGTATAGAGTCAAAATTGTTCCTGAAAATGTGGGAATTTGTCGCCCGAAACATGTAGAGCAGATTCAATAGCTCAATGAAAAGATCAATAAACGAAAATTGTTGCATCTTTTTGGTTGCTTACATCGCTGTTCTAATGATGCACGGTCTCACAAAAGTAAAAAACAAACAAATGAAATAAAATAGTCTAAGAAAACCCTCTCCTATTGACGCTTTGTAGAATATGTCCCAAATGATTTGGCCAAGTTGAAACTGATATTCAAATTTTTTGTGAATGTAAAGATTTCGTGTTTTTTCTCAGTAGTCCTTATATTATGTGGCTGTCGGTGCACATAAAGAAAGACTTACCTTGCCATTTGTAATACAGACAGTCATAGACTGATAGTTTAAACCATTCTTGTAATGTTGTCACTTTTCGGAAGCAGAATGTAATGCCTTAGCGGTAAAATACGCTGCAAATCTGGATAATCTTCAGGGCTACAGCTTTACTAATAAGTCAAAAGGGTGTTGCACAAATTTATGTACATGGAGGGATTAAAACTTGAGAAGTAAGGTTTATTGTAATCTATACTTAGCTTCAAGTTAGTGTATTATTCAATATGAAAAGAACGGTTAATGTTTTTTCTGATTAGGAATATCGGAAAGTCACAGAGTCTGTTTGGTTACACAAATGATCATACTTAACTTAATTTTATATTCCAACAAAACTAGTTTAATTAATATAATATTTCATTAACAAATGGTGTTGTATGAAAGTGGTTAACAGAAATTACAGTAGGAAATATGTTTTTAATTTACAAGAGTACAGCCACCCATGCGTGTTTATTTTGCAATATTTTATGAGATTTCTATAACGTACAAACCTTGCCACGTAGCAAATACAAGTAATTCAACGCCCAGCTGCAGTTGGGAGTATATAAAGCTCATTTTCCAAACGCGTTTTTAGCAGTTGCTTTAATGTTCTGTGGTTAATGATTCATGTATTTGCACCTCGTCTGTGTAATCAATATTGGTTACTGGAAAACCCCTGGTGAATTCCACAGTGAAGTATTTCAGAGGCAAGAGAACGTACACAATCAGCCTGTCTGACGATTGAGGTCATCTTCTGGTTCTAAGAGTGACTATTTACTACTTGAGTGAATAACTTACGCTCTCCGCCGATCATAAGCGATATTGCAGTGATTACATATTTACTGTTATGGACAGCTAACTGGCGTGAATATATATATACATTCACTGGGTTAGAGGTAGAAAAGGTAAGGAAATTCCATTACAGGCCTGGACAGGCCCACAGGGTTCCAGGAGATTGAGACTCCCATATTTCATGACAGTCGGCACGTGAGAATGGAAAGGTTGTCAGCCCCACGCACCTGCCGGGATTAGAGTTAGCAATGTCAATATTTCGACCAAAAACTCCAACTCTATTCCCACTGTAACCAATTATAGCATTTCTAATCGCCAATTAGCGGAAATAACATGGGAGTTTTTTGTTTTGTTTTAGATTTCATGCAAGAACGAAATTTTTATTTTATTTATTCAGCATCCATCTTCATGTGGTTAAATATTGCAACGTATGACTAGGGAGTTTTCATTATAAACATTTTTTAAAGTTTAAAACAATATTTTGCTTCCTTCGGATTTACACTAGATTTCAAATTATTTGTCCCATACAAAGCAGGAGGTGTACTGCTGATAAATAACATAGGAGCAGTGTAAATACTGTATACAGTATGTAACTCTCTATTTGGAATGTCTCCTTTATGAATGGCAAAGAAACCTGAGTATGTTTTAGGCTTCCATTTAAAATCTTGGGCTCCTATATTAATAATATTACAGATTGTAGAGTAACTGGTAACATTATGTTTTCTAAGAGAATTTGCAGTATTTGTATCAAAAATAAAGCACTTTAGGGCTCTATGAACGTAATATTACGCCTATGTGACATAAAATACCCATTTGAGTAATAAGCTTTTAATTTGTACCAATTCTGTTGTTAAAAGTATCAGTTGATTTATTGACAAGGTGAACTGCCTCAATTCCTACTTCACGTCTCAAATATAAAAGATTGCTCTACCTTGCTTTGTAGGGATGACACTACAAGGAATGACACTGGAGCAATGCATCATATATATCAGATGCATATGACAGATGAATTATTCTGACGATGGTCATGTGTACTATATCTGCGCTTGTGTTTGTATCTGTGTGTTTATGAGAGTGAACTGTATAATAGCAAATGTCATTTTCTTTGAATAATGGATGTTCCAGAATTGCCTTACACAAAAGACAGCAATATAAATATCTGTAACATTTGCTACTGCGTGCTTTGCCGCTCAAGACGATTCTCTGAGATGTTTTCATCTTTAATGGAGTGAAGGGTTGCTTACTTAAGGATCGTACAGTCCGGATACTTGGCGAAGTTGCGCCCCCGCGCTACTTCAACGAACTATTTGCCTCGCAGTTACTGGCGCTTGCTTGGCCCTTTGCTTTGGCGTTTGCAAGGAACGCATGAAGCCTAGGACGCTATCGCAGGAACTATATCGTATCCAGACCTGTCACATGAATTCTGCTTCAACACGATGCTGCAAAAGCAGGCCCTTTCGCTTTGCATACATTTCCCATACGCACCTGTTACACCGCATGTATCGAGTGATCTGAGGGTTTGCCTTTGCAGTACCTTGGTCATTCAGTCTCGATCTGACTTTACTAGACTCAATTAAGTTAGTCCCCCCACAGTGCGTAGCCGTACGCAGAGCTGATAGCTGGAGTAGCATGTTAGATCGTTTCTACGCAGATTCTCCTGTGACTTCATTTTTTACGTTCTGTAATAGTGATAAACGTATTTTTAACAATTTTATTGATATACATTTTAGAATTCCATTATAAGTTATAGTAACAAAATTATAAACTTGTATTTTAGCTGTAAAGTAGTCTTCTACCTCAGTTTTTCCATTTTATATAAATTTAACACTACATAATGCTGGTCACAATTACCGGCCGAAACACGTCGTACTGAATTTGATGATTAAATGAAAATACGCTTATTTATAGTGTTGCATTTATCGTAGAATCAATAAACTTACATTGATAAAAGCATTTTTATTTTCAGTTGGATTTAAAACGACAGGAAGCGTGGGACAAAACTAAAGACGGTACGTACATATGTATGAAGTAACTTTTAATTTATTTATTTTATCATGCTCCATTACCGTGGAGTAATACTGCATGCTTTAAATGTACATATTGTAAAATATCTGTTTTAGTACACGGAATGCAGTGACCGAACTCGAATCTGATTGCGTTAGCCGCTGCATATCCTTTACAATTGCATTTATTTTACAGGTGAAATATTATTTTTACAACTGTTCAAAGTCTATTGAATTAGTATATGTGAGGAATTATTTCAAATATTTTGATGTTAACTCTCGTTTGTTTGTGAGCCAGTTCCCAGTCTTTAAAACATTATTCCTTAGAAGTTCTCTTGTATGTATGTATGTATGTATGTATGTATGTACGTATGTATGTATTTTGTATGTATGTACGTACGTATGTATGTATATATGTATTTTGTATGTATGTACGTACGTATGTATGTATGTACGTAAGTTCGTATGTATTATGTATGTATGTATGTACGTACGTATGTATGTATTATGTATGTATATATTATGTATTATGTATTTTGTACGTATGTACCTACGTATATATGTATGTATTCACCGGATGGTTTCAGTGTATTAAACTACAAGTTCATTGCCGTTGTTTAGTATTATATTTCTTTGCATTAACATTTTGAATGTGAGTGGTATATATAGAATTCAAGTTTAGTTTTATTAGATGGATGTACATGTTGAATGCCTAATTTTGTCTTCTTTTATAATGTTTTCCCAGTTACCAAATTATTGCATCTTTGTATAACCAAAATTGTAAAATTCTTCTGAAAATTGGGTAAAAACAAGTCATCCGTGCTTTGTGTGTCAGTAGCTACACAACTGCACTGTCGGTAGCTACACAACCACACTGTCAGTAGCTACACAACTGCACTGTTGAAACATAAAACCTCCAGGGGAAAGAAACGCTTACCTACTATTGACGACCAGTCCTGGTAGATTAACTATGCTGAATCATATAATACTGAACAAATAATGCTGGGGAATTCGCTAAGGGATATACTGATGAAAACGAAATGAAAAATTTCTGTATATAATTTCGTTGGAGAACGTGAATTTTGGAAACATAAACAGTGCAGCCACGTTGCATTCAACTTTATTCAATTTTACATTACTCGTAAGGAGCAACGTCACCAAAAGTGTTTATTTCAGTGTTCACAGAAATGCGTGGTGGGGGACCGCAGGGATGAATATCGGGACGTGTAAGAGTAAAGGAAGGGTCCCGGAGGGGGAGTAGAAGTATAGGACCACTCTTTATCTAATATCGGCGATAGATAGGGATGGGTGAACACGTCCACGTTCCGGCTGCTTAATCCGCGGGAGAGAGACTCTGTACCAATTTTATGGGAGGCTGGATGGACCTCTGGACCAATGTGGACGGTGAGTAATATCTCGCCACCACCGCTATTCGATCACCGGACCGCCGAGGCTGTTGCAAATCGCTATACCTTCTACACTATCCCGGCCCACATCTGTACGTGTACAAACTTATAATGGGCTAATAGGTAAATGAAACACTGAAGCAAAGAGAGGAATATACGCGTCGTATACCAGCGGACGTCAAACTGGAAGAAACTTAATGGTTACTTACTTAAAAAGACAATTGATTCCATTCTGTAGAATGCCATTTGACAAGCCGATAGTCGCTGATCTGCTGAAGATATGTCCTGCCTTGTATAAAATCAACACCTTTAGAAACTATCAGTTTTAAGCCTCTAAATTTTTCTTATCCTGACATCTGGCCACTTGGATTTGTATAAACTTCATGGCGTCCCGTGCTACTTGCATGCTTATGTGAATGTGAAAATATTCAATATATAGTCGTACTGTTCATCGTTGTGCCAATAACATTTCCGAGTACAATGAATATTAGCTGATGAAGTTGAAGTTCACTATATATATATATTCTCAGTTTTATTACATATTTCAAAAAAGTGTATTTCCACAAGTATATTATTTATTTATTTATTTATTTATTTATATTCTTACTGTAATGTGAAGCAACAAACATCAGACGCCAGATGAAGTTGAATTCCTTTAGCCCTTAAACATTCGTGCAGTAGAACTACTTTGAATAGCGCAGACGACAAAAAGGAATTAACGGTGGGGCTTATGCTTATGCTTATGCTTATGCTTATGCTTATGCTTATGCTGATCCATTTGAACGATTTCCGCCCTGATGGCTGTAAGCGTTGCTGTTTCGGTGTTGACTTCGTGAGAAAACTTGTCTAGAATATATGAACTAAAATTTTAATGTGAAATTTTACTTCTTGGGGTCAATAGGAGACTAAAAATTGAGATTTTGGTCTAATTGACTAAGTTCTTTTATTGACGTATGCTTGTAACGAAATGGTTTTGGCTTTAAAGCGACAGAATAAGCAAAGCTACTGTTAGAAATTGTGAGTGTATGTGTTTGCTTGTTTGTGTGTGTGTGTGTGTGTGTGTGTGTGTGTGGTACTAACCGGCGATTTATCTATATTTTTCATAAGGAAGGTATTCACAAATATAAATCTAATACTTTCCGTAGGCACCAACTAAATTTTATAAATGCATGTATCTATACAGAATACCATCTAAAAGACGAATAGATCTGTTTTCTCATTATTGATAACGATGGTCAATCCAGGCTTATCACAAAAGAAATCTAAGATTTTCCATTCAAGACGTACAAGTATTAGAAAACTCCAGGCAAAAAACGGTGAAGACATTCCACGTTTTCAAAAAGAAAAGCTTAAAATAGTTTCAGAAAGATAAATCAAACACTACTGTTTACTTTGCAGAAATTTTACCTATACTGTCTCATTTAACGAATTCCTGGGTTCACTTAATTGTCATCATGTTATAAACGGTTATTACAACCGAATACCTTCAGTAAATGTTAGTGTTCCCATGTTAGGCCTGAAGGTTACTTTGGTATAAATCTGAAACACGTGGCCATACATTTTTATTTGTTTCAGTAAATTATGTCAACTGAAAAATCCCATTTATTGCGTTTTATCTTATGATTATTGATTTCATAAAGTACCGTGAATAATATCAGTATTCCTTTTTCACTCTTTGTTCATTCTTTCTTGGATTAAATATGTCAATTTTTCCGAGGAATCTCTTCCAACATATTCTTAATCTATAGGCCTATACTCACTTGAGAATAAGAGTTAAATGTTCACACTTAAGTAAAGCAAGCAAAAATTGAAATTTTAATTATTTCAGTCTTTAGACTTCCACAGAGGAGACGCGATGATTTTGAGGTAGAAGTTACACAGCGCAGAATCCCGAAGATTTGGTTTTCTATTTGCCCTCTCATTACTATGCTTATAACTTATGACATCACTGTTACTATTTCGAAATATTCTGTACTTAATGACTCTTCTTCCATCTTACAAATGCAAAACTTGTGAAAATTAACTGTAGCCCGTGTTTTTAACAGTTTGTTTCCTATTCTTCTTCTGTCTAAGGCGGTCAGCAGACAAACAACTTAGTTGCATACTAAGATGATGTCAACTGATTCACTGTTTAATTATTAATCACGACGAAGGTTCTTCGAGTGGAACCTGGAAGGTGAGGCCATACATAGCTCAAACTCGTGTAAAATCTCCTCCGTACTGTAAGTTCTGCACTTTTTTACCTTTAGAAGGTAGTTTTCACGTTTCATCGCCTGAAATTAGCAGGCTCTATTACAGCACCTCGAAAGAGAATGTGCGGAATGTACGAGAAAGTTAAAGTTTTCAAACAAAGGGCTTTTTGTGACAGTGTAGCTGGACTCGAAAAGTCCATACTGTATTTTATGTAAAGGTAATTTTGTTTAATATTAGAGCAAACGTTTTGGTAAATACTTTGTTATTTGTGCTAATCGAGAAGTGAAAAATATTTAATTGGTTTTCTTTCCTTATCTTTGTCTTATCCTTATCGTTATGTTTAAATTCATAAAATTATTTATTTCATGAAGTTATTCATATTTGTTGATAAATGAAAAGTTTCAATATGTTCAGTCACTCAGAGCAGCTACTCTTTCAAGGTACCTCGTGCATAACCTTCCAGTCTACTGTGTTTTTTACTCGCCTTTTCAAAATATTCCCTCTTTTTGTGCAAATTGTAGATCCACTGTTTTCCCTCTTGAATTCCATCACGAAATCCTATCAACGTTGTAGTATACTATGGCCAATTCCGGTGTCTGCGCGGTCTATGGCGCAGGTCTGCTGCTGCTCCCTTGCTGGGATTACGGGTTCGATTCCCGTCGGTGGCATGGATGTCTGTCTCTTGTGTGTGTTGTCAGGTATAGGTTTCTGCGTCAGGCTGGTCACTCGTCCAGAGGTGTCCTACCGAGTGTGGTGTCTGAGTGTGATCGCGAAGCTTCTAAAATAGGGAGACCCTTGACCCACTAGGGGTTGTTGTGTCACGGACGAAAAAAAAGCTTGCAGATTACGAAGCCACTTCTTATACAGACCTCTCCTTCGCAATGTTATGTTTTCTTCCTTCTTGCACCCATATACTCTGATCAGTGTCTGTTCCTGTACTCAGGTTAAGGGGTTTGGAGGGGCCCGCTGTAGAGGGTCAAATAGAGACATTATCAAAGACTGTAAAACATGTATTACCTATATACGCCTAGTAGCAGTTACTAACCAGCGAAAAATTAGGCAATATGCAGTAAAACTACAACAAACATAATGGGAATACTGAAAAAGGACTGAGGCTACGACAGAAACGCAACTTGAAATTAGGACAACCAGAGCCAAACCAAACAAGACCAAACCGGACAGTAATCCTAGCCACAGAGGATACTGGGGAAAAAATTCTAAATTAACACGGTGTACAATATCTGTCTGCTGACAGCGGCTTGTATGGAAGAAAAATGGAAGCCGCTAATGTAATTAAGGCCGGACCCGATGAACGTGCGTTCTATAGGTTTGCGGTCTTTTAATTGCTGGGGTCTTAGGGTCGGATACCGCTGAGGTCTTGAATTTTCGTCTTTTGTGTTTTTTGTGTGGTAGCTTACGTAACGGCCACTGCGACAAGCTGATGGCTTATTCAGAGACGTTTTGCCGTGCGCGTGTGTGTGTGTGTGTGGGGGGGAGTATTTAGTTGTGCGTGATCTAGAAGCTTCTATAATGAGGCGGCCTAGGCCCGTTTTAGGCTACAGCACCACAGAAAAAGAAAGATATATGAAAGAACATGGCCAGAACCCATCAAACTTCATCGGCGTTCCTTTTTTACTTGCTTATCTCCTACATTTCAACGAATTCATATAGGCGAAATTTTCACACAGTTTTTGTCGATTGGATTTATCAGAGAAATACAAGAAATTGGCGTCATTTTTTTGTATTTCCTGTAACTCATGTTAATTTCAAATGCTGTATTATGGTTTTATTATACCGTACTCGATTGCTCATTCATAAAGAAGTTGAGTCAGTTTAGATTATCCTAGCAGACGCCCTTTGAGCTTTGCTTACATTTCTAAGAAGAGTCTAAACAGAGAGGCATGCTTATGAAGTTCATCAAATGCTTTGTAATAGATACATGATTTTAGGGATTAAATGTAGGAGTATATTTCTGCGACAAATCCTGGTAGTTCATAAACAGAAGCGGTTCACTGACATACATCGTCCGGTAATTGAGACAGGCTCTTCTTATTGGACTTACTTGAGTGGTTTCTTCTCTACAATTTCATCTGGGGATGAGAACAGATGAAGATTTATAAACTTTGGATTTCTGCGGGACTTAAAATTACGAGAGCTTTACTGCTAAAGACTAGTCTTTTGGGATATTATGTCCAGTCCGCTGGTAAGTGACTGACGTTCAGAAGGATCTAGAAGCATTCCGCCTTCTCTTCTAATGGGGCAGCGCGGAGTCCCTGTGCACCTGTCGTGTCACGTGACATTGGTGACATGCCACCTAAAACGTTTTAAGTATGGGACTTCCCCACTTCAAGCACAGAGCGGCACGCTTCTTGTACAGGTTCGCAGGCATTTTCGCTCGTCCTATACTTCGAATAAGAGAGAAAAAAAGCTGAGTCCTAAAACCAAATAATCCTAATTTTTATGTGCAGTTGTTACCGCACTCTGGAAATGACGTTTAATTCATGTCTCCGTTAAAGTGAGAGGCAAATTAAGCTAAATTTAAAATTTTGAAAACTTTAATTTAAGAAAATATTTCTCTCATACTTTGACTTATGTTCTCTCATATCGCGTTTAACTAGTTTTTCTTCAGACATTGATGAAGTGTCTAGTATAAAGAAAGGGAGGTTACCATACGTGTTTCATTGCCAAGATAAGATTGAACCTCTTTAATCCGCTCACGCTTTTCGTGTTTCTCGGTTAACCAACGTTACTCGTTATTGTGCGTTGTCTCTAGTATCTTCTGTTGTTATCCGTGCAACGCTGATTCATCCATTTTCAGCTTTCGTCTCCCAAACTCCCTCTTTCTCTTTCTACCCTATCCATGTCTTTTGTCTCCAGTCTCCTCTCGTACAAACCGCAATAGCCTCATGAATAGGTACTCAGTACCTTAAAGCTTTCAACAATTCACCAGGGCAGACGCACAGAAGAAAATAAAAAACAGTGAGCTAAATACCTGGTATAGTCTTTACGTCCGTTTTCGTTGCCCCAAGTGTCTGCAGTGTTGAAGCGTTGATTTGATGCAGTCTTCAGGGCTCTGAAAAAAAATGCTTCCTTCTGACGCCTATTCTGAGATGCAAGCACGAGAGTAGGTGGCTGCAAGACTTAAACCAATGAAATTAAATTAGTTTCTGTTGTTGCTGTTGCAGCTACTGCTGTGGGCTATTCCGTATATCGTATGTCCCAAGATTTATCATAAACATTTTGTTAAAAATCAATTTTTCCAAGAGATAATTGTGTTTGCAAAAGTGATAAATTTACGGCAAAAGCTGTGAACGTAATGCAATGATCAGTAGTTTTATGTTCTAAGATTCAGTATTTAAAGAGAGACTTGGAGAGGGGCTGAACTGTGTGCGGGTATGCCAAGACGCAGTAATGCAGTGTTGCTCTCTGAAGACAGCCAAGTTCAGGCTAAAGTTCTGTGAGTGTCCCAACGCTCGGATCTACAAGCTGTATCAATTCACCCACTTTTTTTATCCTTCTGTAAATACTGGCTTGTTAATCCCACAAAGAGTGCAGTTTTTCTGGTCCGCAACAATAACATGCATCACGAAATCACCTACCACTTGAGTAGAAAGGCTCTTTCTTGTTTGGCAGATATGATCACAAACGAAAACGTCGAATTCCTGGACTTAATAATACTGTCTTGATTAAGAAGCAAATGTATATTTTTTGAAATTATTCTTCAAACAAAAAAATTCTTCCTTAATTGAAAGGCAGTAATTAGACAGAATTCACATAATTCGTAACGTACTTGTACAAAGAAATATATATATATATATTTATATAGCGCCAACTCAGATGGACATTGACGCTTGTTTCTTAAATTAGATACGAACCGTAACCTATAACTATCCTGTGGCCTCACTGTCTATAAATCGTAACAAAAGAAGATAAATTCATGTTGGATCTACACGAAACCTAAATCTGTGATTATCACTGTTAGGAATTTTGTTTAATGAACAAAACATGAACGTCATGAGAAATGTTAAGACACTGCGACATAATTCTTTCTGTGTGTATAGTCAATCGGTCATGATAATTATGGTGAAGATGATCGTCATTGTTATCATCATTTAAAAGGCTACATGATGTCATAACCCAGAAGATAAGAACATGAATCTTCGCCACCATCAAACCCCAGACCTCATATATTGTCATCGGGGATTAAGCCTTTGTCCTTTTCGTTTACAAGGATTAAAACTTTTCCTTTTACAAGTCTGTTCTAAATCGTTCTCACTGTGGCACTCTACCCTCAGGATTACTTGGTTTCTGGACTTTTTCATCATGTGGCCTTCTGAAGGGAACACAGCTTACAGCGAGAGCAGCTCTTTGTGTAGGAAACAGAGAAGCACTGTAGGCGACTCTAACCCTTTAGCCTGAAGATAGGAACATATCCATTTTCCGAAATGTATTCGTTTTTCTACATTAAAATACCGACAAAACTCAAAACACTATAATCCAAAGTGTTCATTTAATCTCAGACACTCTTGGCATTTTGTTTCATTTGTTTTACCCTGATAAAGAAGAATGGGCATTTTGTGTCGGCGTTTTGGGTGGTGATATGTGAATCTCTTGATAACCTCTGTTGTTGTAGGTGTGTCGTGGGCATATTAATTACGCACGCTTCTCATTTACCTTTATTCTAGTCTCAAACAAACACGTGCGTGCCCTAAACAGTTATGTCGGTGTCAATTAACTTTGCGCATGCAGGATTTTGTATTGTATAAATTCCAAGACAACGCTGCATATTTTGCACTCTGAAGGATCTCTTTCACAATATTTCTGTAAGCACAGCTGTCAACATTAACAACCCACTCTGTATCGTAGTTCTTTCTATTTCTCACCTTCAATATGTAACAGATTGTAACTTATTTTAAGACCTCTCCTCATTTATTGTTAATATTGTTTTGGGGAGGGGGGTGAGGGGGTGGTGGGTTGCTCTACCGCTTGACAGAGAGCTATGTTGCCAGCATTTTGAATGAATTTTCAGCCTCCAGCTTCGCTTCTGTATGTGGAAGCCGCAAATTTCTTCGTTATGTTAGCAAACCAGCCCACTGCCAAGTGTTTAAAATTGCCTGACAGGATAACTATTAACCACCTGAAACGGTACTTTTGCAGTAGGACAACCGATAAAAGGCGGACCGAATCAAGGAAGGGGTTATAAATTTAACCTTTGGTCCAAAGCGTTTAGAACAATAAGGGGACCCACTTAGCTTCCTGTTCAATAGATAACTAGAGCTCCCGGTTCGTGGTTTGACCAGGCACCAGTATCTGATAAAGAGATTTAGAACGCGTGGGGCTTGAAGCCACCCGTTCCGGATTCGAACGCGGGAACAGAAGTCCTTGAGATGTAACGGGTTTATTTAAAACTCTTATGAATTTTTTGGGGGGTTTGCTTAGGCAAGTCAACGTCCGTTCTGCTCACTCAGCTAATTCCGTCCTTGGGCTGTCCGCTTACCAATCGTTATTGAAGGTGTGCGGGAATCGTAATACAGAATGGATGTCAGGTGGCCAACAGAGTAACTGACGCTTGTGGTGAAAGCTTTATCCACTGGATCATTTCGGAAATAACAAGGCAGCGAGCAGGACTTAAGTTTGAGTGCTCTGGTGAACATTAAGTAGTTCGACTACAACACAAAGAGCTGTTTTCTCTAACTTCGAATTGGCGCATCTTCCCTGTCGTCTCTATTCCCCTCCGAACGATATTCCTGTGACAAGGAGGATCACTAGAAAGGCAGGGTACAGGCTGTACGGATGCTCTGATGCATGCCTTCATAACATGGCGCTCAACTGAGTAATTAAACATTTAGCATTATGTACTTAGCACGAGGAATTCTGTGCTTCATCCTCGCATGTGTTATTGCTTGGACTTATTTTAAACACAAATATACACATCTTTCTTTCAGTTGCGTCAGATCCTTTTTTGACGCGGCTGGGGCGCGTTAAATGAAGCCCTCCTACGTGTACTGGTCTCTTGTATTTTCTTACGCTACGACTTGTAATATTTCTCATTAGAGGAGCTTAAAAATTCTTTCTGTATATAAGCTGCTGGTAGAATATAAAAGAATTCATCAGCAAGGCCGTATCAAAGTAAACATTTCTTGCATTTTTTTGGTCGCTTTTTTTGTAAGTCCAGTTTCTTCACAGTAGTGACTAAAGAAATTACTCCAGGCTTACGCTCTTTGAATATTTATTGTACCTTGTGCTGTGAAGACTGTGAGGGTTGAATTCTTCTTAAAACATTAATTTTCTATTTTTGGTAGCAGTTAAGTATCAGACTTCAAAATATTTCAAACAATGGAGAGAGATGCTAATTCATTTCCACCAGTATTACGTATGCTGTTTGAATATTTATTGTACCTTGTGTTGTGAAGACTGCGAGAGCTGAATTCTCCTTAAAACATTAATTTTCTATTTTTGATAGCAATTAAATATCAAAACTTCTAAATATTCCAAAAAATGGAGAGAGATGTTAATTTATTTGCACCAGTATTACTTACGCTAAATTTACACTTCAACTATAACTTAAGATTCATATGATCACTCATTTCAATTATCGTACGCCCACCACAATTTTCATATACCGAAAGTAACTTCTAAGAGATCTCATTCCATACACATTCCTTTTGCGACAAAATTGCGAAGCCCCGAACGTGCATGTGACCAATAACGAAAGTTATTTTCTTGTTAAGCAAAGGGTTAATATTTCGCATTCTAGGGATCCTTCTCATGTCGAATTTGTAAAAAAAAATAGACTTCATATTTAAAAGGAGGAGTTTTGAGACCTAAAGTGCAAAACTGTAAATTGACAGCTTTCTGAGTGTCAAAATTCTGTAGGCATGTCAGTATTAACAAAGGTTGGAAGGAACATGCCTTCGCTTAACACTTAAAGAATTTACGCTGTTTGAGACGTAGAAATTGATTTCAATACCTACCATAAATGTCTAAACTTTATTTTTATTCTATAATTTTGAAATGTTACTTTAATAAACCTGAACAATCAGTTTGCTGTAATAATTTAACTCTTCGCCCTGTCCGGAATTTCAACGAAACAATGCATGTATATATATGTATGTACAACCTTTCAACTACACGCTGCTTTTGTTCTTCTCAGCGACTTTGTATTATCATTTATTATACTTTCTTTGTAAAAGTGTACTAGATGAACGCACAATTTTAACATATCGCTTAAAATTCCACATATTCATGTCTGGAATCACTGGATGGATTGCGAATGTGACATATCGGGGAGGAATCAAATAGTAAAGTACGTATTATGTAAATTAAAGTATTATATTTTATTGTTATAAACTATATGGGTAGGGATAGCGGAATCGGTATAACGACTCTGTACGGACTGGACGGTCTAGGGATCAAATCTCGGTGGGGAAGAATTTTTCCGCGCCTGTCCATATTGGCCGTGGGGCCAAAACAGCCTCCTGTACAATGGTTACCGGATGTCTTTCGTGGGGGTAAAGCGGCCGGGGCGTGACGTTGACCACCCACCCTCGTATCTAGCGCCGAGATTAAAGAAAGAGTAGAGCTATGCCCTACTCTCCCTCCGGGCCTTCGTGGCCTGTTCTAGGAAGAATTTTACCTTTATTACAAAATATAACCCGTAAATTTAAAATTCAAGTTTATTTCCCAAACGAAATACGGGTTCCCGTTCAAACTTTGGTAGATCAAATCACGCCTGTTCTGTTTCAAGTCGAAGTCTAATATTTCGTAGAAGAACTGATACAGCTGGACCGCCTGGGAAGGTTTTATTGCTCCTAGTCGAATTGAAAACTTCAACTTTTACACAATATTATTATGCATGTAGGACTGTCGGCCAGAAAATGTGTTGGGTGTATAATTTATTAATTAAATATCGACACCCATTGCGATTACATAAGGAGAATTCGTCGCCGAGCGATTATCATCTGTTTCCAACACAGAAGCAAAATCTCAGTGGCCACAAATTTAAAAATGATTTCGAGGTAGAAACATTAGGGACATGTTGGCTGTTCAGACAGGACACGGACTTCCATCAAGAGGGAATGAAAAGGAGTGTCCCATGATTTAAGAAATGCCTCACTAATGACAGGGATTATGGGGAAAGTCAAATTATACGTGACCTGGCCCATTATACTTGACATTAAATATCCAAATCATGTGCGTTATTTTCCTATTTCCTGGTTGACCTACGTGAATATGTTTGTGTGTGTGTGTGTGTGTGTATGTGTATGTGTGGACGCGCGCGTGTGTATTTATGTAGTGGAAGTCTGTTTGTATAAGCATGCATGCTTTGCATGTGTATATTTCTGTTTATGTACGTGAATAAACGTAATTAATTGCAGACAGCAGAAAACTTGTTAGAAGTCAACAATTCCTGCGCTGGTCAATAATTCCCCCCCCCCTTTTAATTTTACCCGTATATTCTTGTTTTGTCCAAAGGATGCGGTTACTTGATCCTATATTCAGCCAGCTAAATCCAATCCACATTCCCACACCCCCATTGCTTCTCTTTTTTTTCTCCGCCAAATTCTCCAATACGGCCTTCTTTCTACAATATTTGCGACTAAAAATTCTATTTATTTGTTACTTCTCCGAAGATTGACGCAGGTTTCCTCCTTTTGATCAGCCCTTACTTGTTTATTGTAATAATATGTGACGAATTGAAATTATCAGTGTTCTCGGTGTGAATTTTTCTGTATCCTCTCATTATTCCACCTCACCGATTTTTTTTACAACTGACAAATTATTCCTTACGTATGATTGTGAATCTTGGGCAAAAGAAGAAAGCCATAAGCACAATAAAATTTGTAGAGATGAGGTACTTTAGAACGGGTTAAATTCGACACTAGATAAGACCGTATTAAGAATGGAGTTATTAGGAAAGGACTAAAAATAAAGTAATTACTTACAGAAGAAGACAGACAACCTTTCAAGGGACTGGGTAGCATGACTAATGAAGTAGTTAAGAAACGGCACAAAAAGGACCCAAAGACAGAGGAAGGGTTTGGAGAAGATAAAAATAAAAGGATTTGTGAATTCGGAACAGGCGTCATTGCTTACACCATGCAGTGAGAAGAAGAATATTAGTGGAGCAGGAGGAAGACAAATCACTCGCCATTCTCAGAACAATTAAACCATGGTTTTGGTTATAAAGTTAATTTCACATGTATGCGGTAGCGGATATTAATCACTTCGATCGCACGCATATATCGATCGCGTTTTATGTACTTAATCATGTATTCCGTATGGCTTTGATGGGCGTTTTATTACAGACCGCATTCTGTATCGCAGGTACTGTCAAATTGTTTGAGATAAACATGCGATACCTCGTTAGAGATGACAATTAGTAACTCGTGTACAAGTGCAGCTGGATGGCATCAATAAGCCGGAACAGGTGCTCCGGATTTAAAAACTCTATCCGTCTTTATAAATGTCGTTTTGGTAAACCAACTGCTATAAGTAACAGAAAAGGAGTATCCAAATTTTTCGACGCGGTCACAAAATTACGAAAAGTGACAATTAGCTTCGTCGTGTCTGTCCGTCTGTTTGTTCAGCCTTTCGTCTGCATAAAACCAACTCACCCTCACTGGACGGGTTTTCGTTAAATTTGACATTTAATTGTTTTTTGAAAATCTGTTGATAAAATGCAAGTTTCGTTGAAATCTCAAGAGAACAACTGGTACTTTACATCAATACCTGCTTACACTTATGATAACATTTCGCTAAATTCTTAGAATGAGAAATGTTTCAGACAAAAGGTGCAGAGAAATTCAAAACACACGTATTGTATTCTGTAACATTTTCACGATAATCCTGCCGTTTACAATATAATGCAGAAAACGTTTGTACAGCCGGACCGGCTACGGATGACAATATGCTACAGCGCATGCGATTTGCATGATGGTTAACTAAGGCTGCAGATACACACACAAACACAGAATATGTAACACGTTGTTTTCGTATGGCCAGAATGGTTACGCGAAAGCGCCTCAGTGTTAGCTTTTATGCACATTACCTCTCTTGTAGAATTTAACGTATTTCTCAAATGCATCTTTTGAGACATTACGTAAATCCATTAACTTCGGCAATTGTATTTCTTAGACACAGACTTATTGTCATGTGCGACTATTTGCTTGTTTTATTGAAACATATAATGATAGCACTACAAACCAGAAGGTCGCGAGTTCAAATCCCGATGGTGTCATTGAAATTTTTCATTGACATAATCCTTCCGGTCGCACTATGGCATTGGGGTTGACTCAGCCTCTAACAGAAATGAGTACCAGGAATATTTCCTGGGGGTGAAGGCGGCCGGTGCCTAGGGCTGACAACCTCGCCACCTTCGTGTGCCGATTGTTTTGAAATCTGGGAGCCTCAACCTCCCTCAGGGCTCTCTCCAGGCCTGTAATGAAATTGCTTTACCTTTTTTTTATGTAATGATAGACATAGGAGTATTTGTAGAATTGTAGGTCGTAATGAGATAAGATTTTTGTCCCGTTATATTTGACTCAAATATTTTCTTTAAAAAATTTTTAGTTGGCCTTGAATTAAAATAAACATTTGGCTCCCCAATATATCTGACACAGCCTGGAAATCTATTCGCCGGGGAATCTTGCAGTAAATATGAGATGTAGTCACAATTATCGTTTTGGAGATGCCGTTACTCTTGAATATGATACCTATTATGTGTTAATTTCACCCCGTACAAGAAATGTGCACAAATTGTAGGCCTGTCGTTACGTTCCGTTATCTGCTATAACAGGGTCATAATTACCATAAAATTCAGTATCCCATAAATAAGGCCGGTGTATTTGATGTATGTTTTTCCGTGCATCTTAGTATAAGCGTAGAGAAGAAAACCAACTAGATGCGACTCGCACAATTTCCCTCAACCCGGACGCATAGCCTGCTGCTCTGTCCCTAACAGCCGACCACCAGTAACCAAGGCATTACACACCACATGCGGCAATAACACAAGTATAGTCTCGAGCTCCTGATGATAGGCATATAAGTGCCCGAAACATATTGAACAGATTATAAGTGCAATAAAGCATTCAGTAGCATCTAGTTGGTTTTCGTCTCTACGCTTAAGGCCAGTGCAGTCTCCTTGCTATCAACATTTCACAGTACTAATCGTCTCCTCACTAATGTTGTGGAACAAACCAATGATTCATTGTTTATACAATACGCGTCCTCTGTCGGATCTTAACTCAAGCCACACTGATTAAATTCACACCGTTGCAACTTAAGTAATATTCACCTCAGTGCTCTAGGATGCCTGTATACCTCACAGTGCCTTCCCTTTATCGAATTACCTAACCATATTCTGTGAACTGTATAAATAACAAATCTTCTGCAGTTATTTTGGTTTTCCTGTAGGTTGACGTATCACTCGTATAAAATTCCTATTGAAGGCTGTTAGTATAATTTTTTTTTTGTCGAAATACTCTTTCTGCGATATGGTTCACAGAATTCGTCGTAAAATTAAGCTAATTAGTCTCAAAGAAGTAATATATATCCATATTTTGTATTATTATTTGATTTTATTTTTATATGCGTTTAGCATTTTTAAATTGTCCAAAATTACAAGCGAAACATCTCTTATATTCCGGATGTACAAGGCATGTAAATGCAAACATTTGAATGATGGCGGAGGATTAAAATTATAGTTCGTTTGCGGTTTCAGATTTAACTTCTATATCCGATTTAAATTATTCTTATTTAACATGAAATAACCGCTTCTGTTCCAAAGATGGAGGATGAAGCAAATGTCACAATATTTGCTCCTCACCGAATGTTGTTAAACAACCAACTACCTAACCCCATGCAGCATAGTGCCACGGTAAAAATGAATAGTTGCCAAAATATTCAAGACATTTATCACATTTTATAAAAGCCAAAGTTTCATGGCTTTGTTCACAGAAGCAACGTTTGTTCCTGTTCCAAGCCACATTAATAACATCTACATCCCTTCATATATACTATAAATATTAATATTATTTTCCTAGTTAGGTCTAATTATCGAAAGGGCATTTTTTCCTTCAGGTTTTGCCACAAACTCCTGTGTACATACATTCGTCGGCCCCACCCACATGAAGCTCCTAATGATATTTGGTTAGGAGCAAAAGACATAAAGCTTCCCATGAATGCTTTCTCTCGAGGATCATTTTAATTCGTCTTGGTTCAAAATATTATTCTGGGCACCCTGTTCCCAGATATTAACAGTTTATTTTTAAATAGTTTATGTTCAACCAGTGCACAGTGCTACACTTACAGTGCGCAGCGCTACACTTACAGTGCGCAGTGCTACACTTAGAGTGCGCAGTGCTACACTTAGAGTGCGCAGCGCTACACTTACAGTGCGCAGCGCTACACTTACAGTGCGCAGTGCTACACTTAGAGTGCGCAGTGCTACACTTAGAGTGCGCAGCGCTACACTTACAGTGCGCAGTGCTACACTTAGA
>Ga0123354_10004401_pt1 | contig 19949 bp, 19 predicted proteins | sample TergutLab28metaG_2_FD_97872 | JGI IMG/M metagenome (GOLD analysis project Ga0123354, IMG submission 97872) | Labiotermes labralis P4 segment gut microbial communities from Petit-Saut dam, French Guiana - Lab288 P4 | ecosystem: Host-associated > Arthropoda: Insects > Digestive system > Gut ...
GGCTGATGTGATCCTGTCTTGCAGGTGCTGGATATTCCTTATCTTCTCAGCATACACAATGTTCTTAATGTACCTCCACAGGAAAAAATCAAGTGGAGAGAGATCTGGGCTTCGAGGTGGCCAGGGTATTGTTCCACCACTTCCAATCCAGGCATCAGGGAATCTCTCATTTAAAGCATTTGTCACAAAGCAACTGAAATGTGGAGGAGCTCCGTCTTGCATAAAAATAATCCTACTTACAATTTCTTTTGCGAAGGTTTAACATGTAAATCCATCTAGTACTTTTTAAGTTATAGCGGTTTCAAATCCCATCCATCTTTTTTGATGACCCTGTATGTCAGTCTACATGGCAAGACCAACAGAAACTTTATAATGTTTCCCCAGAAAATGTTGCCGTGCTTTGGTCTTTCAATCTGACCGCTTCTACCTACTCATTGTATGTGTAGAGGGTTACTGTTGCTTCTGATCACACTCAGTGACACTCAAACACTCAGTAGAACTCCCCTGGATAAAGAATCAGCATGTTACAGAGGCCTCTACTTCTACAACACACAAAATTCAAACAGACCCTAAGCAGGAATTGAACCCACAATACAAGCAATCAAGTGGCTGCACACCTATGCTTTATACTGCACAGCCACCAGGATCAGCAGTATTTTGCTTCAAAGCTGAGAGATTTTAGTGACCAAAGATTTGATGAATCTCAGCCTGACCAGATGAAGATTGCTTCTTTGGTTGTTGTAAATAATTTGTACTGAAATAATTCTTACAGAAAAAAGTGCTCCATGCAGCATGGTTTCAGTCCGCATTGTGATTTTCAGGAATGTAACCCCAACATTAAACAAAGACTTTCTGTATTAGTAATTATTCAAGGTCATCAAAGAAAAATTTGACAGTTTTAATGCTAGTATTTATAAATATATGGGATTTGTCTCCTCTCCACAGCATCCACACTGATTCTGGGGCCCACACAACCCCTTCACCAATTCACGCTAGATGCACTGCCCCACAGGTAAGTGGCCAGCGTGTGAAGATGGCCAAACACTGGTATCTAGTGCCTGCAAGCAGCTACAGCTCTACCCCCAACATCTCTTCTTGTAATTATGCTTATATGAACATGCGGACAAGTTTACCTATGCCATTATTGCACTTCCAACGCTGTTTCTCTTATCAGAAAATTAATATCAACACATAAAAAATATTAAATATACGATGGTTGTGTATACAATACACGAAGAAAAATAATTTTGAAATTTTTCATAACTGCAGCCACTTCTGATCTTCATAACAGATAGGACACTGCTGTCCCATACAATCTGCCAGTGTCAGATCATAAAAGTGTCTTTCTATGGTTACGATGGCAGTAACAGTGAGCCCCTTAGCCGTGTACTAAAGCCTAGAGTTATACCTGCTTGATTGTACATATTGATGGCTTCATTGTACATCCCTGCCTTCACATACAACTGCTCAGCTGTTGAATACTCTTGGTTCGATGCAAAATGTTGTCCAAGTTGAGTGAAGTATTTAGCAACAGCTTTGGGATCATCAAAAACCTGAAAAGAGTACATAAAATATGCTAGGTTTCCTCATACACTGCCTTTTAATTTTATTCTTGATCAGACTCTTTATATGGGACATTCCTGGCAAGTTAACAGCTGGTCAACTGACCAATTCTATGGAGCAGGGTCTGACTTGAGAAGAATATAAATGCTCAGCTGGTCAAGAAATGCCGTGAAGATTAGTATCTTCTCCATTGTGACATCACACAGTTTGGCAGAAACTTACCTTTGGATGTGTGTCAGTAAATATCTTCCACACTACTTGACATTACATCACACAAAACAGCAATATTCACAGGGAATGCCAAAAGAACATCAAGTGCCACTCACAACAGAATCAGAAAACAATGCAAAGTATACATAGATGTTGGATGAATGAGCATAGTGGTGTGGAACTTGTATAAACTTCAATACAATTTTCTCATGCAAGCAACCTTATGTGGCTGCTAGACGAAGCAAATTTCATTAAATTCAGTCATGGTGAAAGCTTTAAATGGTATAGAATTATTGGTAATTGTGAGATACAAGGTTCTCCTGATGCTCAATGTTAAGACCACACTCTTCTAACAGTTCATAAAAAGTACCAAAATTTCAGATGAACCTCTTGCCTCTAACATCACAGGAAACACTGTATTACATGCAGTGGTCCTGGTTTATATCCACTCTAGTCCACATGGAATGTGTGGTGGACAAAGTGACACTGAGGCAGATTTATCTCCACATAGTTCAGTTTTCCCCTGTCAGTTACTATTCCATCACTGCTTCATACTCATTCAACTACCATCTAGGTCTAGTACAACAGGATCACTAGTATCTGCAGTAATACAGGATTGTGTGTGTGTGTGTGTGGATGTCTCATTTAATGATACTGTCAGTAAAACTGAAGTACTCAGAGATTAATCCATCCCAGAGCCACTCTGTCCACTGAAATACCCACACAAAGAGCCCTGGGCTTGAACCAAAGCCCCTGTAATCTTTATTCTCACTCCGCACAAGAAATAATAATGGTGTAATGTCAAAGGTGACTGTAATCCAATTACAGCTGAATTCTTTTAAGTTGGCACCTGTGGGACGAGACAGGCATTGGATTATCAAATATTCCACATTATTAAAGAGTATCTACAGTGACCTAATTTCTTACAGGTAATTTTTCATTAGTGCTCCTGTATATGAACTATGAAAGGAGTATTCCATTTGGCTGTCTTCTTCAGCTGCTGGCCCAGGGGTGTCTGGGACACTGCTGTGGTTCTGCAGTCTCTTCAAAACTTGTACCAGCAATGGTAAAGGACCAGGAGATTGTAGATTAGGAGTCTTCATAGCTGAAGAAATTGATGGAGTAGGAAACAAAATGTCAGAAGCCACAGCGGTCAATGTAGAGACACCCTTGGAGACCTTCCTGGGGGACTTCCAGTCTTGGGACTTTATCCTCATCTGCTGCATTATCAGTATTTCCAGATTACTGATGTCTGGATCAAAAGAATTCTACTGTACCACCAACTGTTCACTGAAGTGACCTGGAATGGGGTTCTGTGGTGGGAGTGTGATTTGCATGTAAGAGCTTCAGTAAAGGTAATGATAAAGCTGTCCCTGTGCACATCATCAAGGTATAATGTGGTGAGGATACGTATCTCCACTCATTCTTAACCTTGGCACTAGACTGCAGCGAGTCATCATCTTAATGCCCTTGCCACTTCATCCCCCAGAAAGAGTCCATACTACCCACCAATACAAGGTTCAGTACAGCTCCATACAAGTCTGGACGTTTCGGAGATAAGTAGTCTCTTGCCCCCACCAGGGATCGAACCGTGATTCCTCAGATGTCCAGCCCATAGCTTGATCACTTCACTAACTATGCTACCTCAGCTCCCACAACAGCTTCAGTACATTAATTACATATAAAGGTAAAGTCAATAAAACCTGGAACAATTTATGGTGTGTTACATCACATAGGCCTGCACCTGAATGATTTGAACAGATTTTTTCCACTGTTTTGCGCCCACAGCTGCTTCCAGTGCTTTCAAGGTCTTGCCAGCCTCAATATAATGACTGATAGCAGTGTCCAGCTGCTTGTTAGCCACCAGATGGTCTCCCCACTGCTCCTCCAGACGTACAACCTCTGTAAGGAACCAAAATTATAACACATTCTGACAGGGATGGGCTATTATTTGCATTCAGTGGGCTGCAATGACACAGTTTAAAGTTTATCACCACAAACCGAAGAATCCAGAAGAAAAATAAAGTAGTTAATCAAATGTTTTACAACTATCAAATTATTTGCACCTACTGAACACATATTACACACTTGTCCAAAAGACATAAAATTTTGTGTCAGTAGTAGTTAGTTTGGGCACAAGATAAGTACAATATACAGAAATTTGATTTGTTTCTCAGAGCATTTAAATATGCAAAAGACCCAACATGCTGCAAGGTCTCTTTTAACTTTCTCATACCCAAATATAGACATAATAAATAAAAGTAATAATTTAATGTACTGAGAACAGCAAAACATGAATTTCCATCAAAGTAGCTACTTTCTTTAATTACAATCTTTGTTATTTTATGTATAAAAAGGAAAAAACAATGAAGGGCAATGCCATTAGCAATAATTAAACACCATCATGGCTTCTTACATCTTTCAGCTTGAGCAAAACAATTCAGTACCTCACAACAAAACAAACTGGGTAGATATGTGGCTCTTGGAAATGCCTGAGCCATTTTCCAGTGAGGTTAGTGACTGAGTACCTGATGGTGAAATAATGTGAGCCAGCTCTATGGCTCTTGGAAATGCATGAGTCACTGTCCAGGTGAGGTAAATGGTTGCATACCTGATGGTGAAAAAGTTCGAGCCAGTTCTATGGCTCTTGGAAATGACTGAGCCTTTCTATAGCAGTCAAAAGCCTTTTCAGTCTGGTTCACTTTCTCATAAAGCTCTCCAGCCTGTTCAAAAAACTCGCCACGCAGCAGAGTCAGTGCAACTTTAGCCACAAGTTCTTCATTCTGCAGCATCACTGAATTGTTCTGGATTAATCTATGATGCAAAAAATGGACCACAATCATTATACAATGAGCACCTACAAAATTGCTGGGACTACACAAGAGTAGAAAGGTGTACTTTAAGCTCACATTTCCATTTGGTTTGTTTAATAATACTGTCAGTAAAGTGGTATGGTGATCAGTCAGTGTCAATTTGACATTCAGAGGACCGTGCATGGTGATATATTCTTATAATAGAACCAATAAGATGCACTAATTTCTCAAATTCATTTTTTGGAACAAAACTCTATGTGGTTCGGGCAGTTTCTCCATCCATCAACAGGAGTATGTATGACATATACCATTACAGTGTGTACAGTGCTAAACTCCTGATGATGGATGGAGAAACTGTCTGAACCATGTAGAGTTTTATTCCAAAAAATAAATTTGAGATATTAGTGCATCTCATTGGTTGTATTGTAAGAACAGTCTGTGTTAATTTGGAAAATATTTGGAAAGAAGTGGTAATGACCTAAACAGGGTACTATTTCCAACATTTACCTGGAAAGACAAGAGCTAATCAACAAAAATCATTAGTCTGGACAGTTTTTGTCTCAGCTGCGATTACAACCAGGAATTTCCAAAATAAAAGCTAGAGCATGGGCATCCAACCTTTTAATGGCAAAGGGCCAAATCCATTTTTGTGGGCTGGCTTGTGGACTGATTTGGAAAAAACAATAATATGTGTTATACCTAACCACTTAAACTAATGCGTAATTTCTATAATATAAACGTAATTTACAAATGTGGATGTGGGCTGCATGATAAAACCTGACGGCCCACAGGTTGGAGACCCATGGTCGAGCGCAATAGTGCTACACCAAACTGCCAGGTCACACATTTTTGAAATGCATTCTTTGCTAATCTTATAAGCTATTTGCCTTCATTTGGTGTAGGTTATAGATACAAATTTGTTGTTGGTAGCCTGGATAGCAAAGTCAGTGTAGTGACTATACTCTGGATCAGAAGGTGCACAATTCAATTCCTTGCAGGACCAAGAAATTTTTCTTCATGCCAAAAAGTCCAGGCAGCCTTTTTGACCCAGCCAGCTTCCTATTCAGTTAGTGTAAAGGACTCTTTCCCTGTAGGTGAAGTGGCTGCGGCACAAAGCTCTGACTGCTGCCACTGTTAAGTTCATGAAGATCCAAATCTCCATGCTCCCATACATCCTCACAGCATGATGTTTCGTGAAGTTACGGTGCAATTTTACCTATTTTACTTTAAATTCCTGAAAAGAAGCAGGCATTATGAGTTCCACACATACAAAATCTGTATCTCACCTAGAAGCCCTTTTGGGGAGACCAGCCTTGAGATACAAGCTAAGTGCTGCATCATAGTCACCATCCTTTTCTTTAAGTTCACCTGCCCTCTCCTCCTGCTTCGTCTCCATTAACCACTTCATGTACTTTTCGCGAAGCTCCTTGTACTTGGGGTGACTCTTCAGCTCTGCCAGTGCTAAAGCTGCCAATCAAACACATGGCTCAGTTTCTCAAATTAGTCTGATACCAATAATTTTAAAATACTGCAATGGAACATATTTATTTGTGGTGGTTTACTTCGCTACAATCAGTACCTCACTGTATAGCGATGATGGTAAGGTAATCATTACGTGATCATATGGTGGTTATCTCTCAGGTTTCTACACCATGTAGTACATTTTATGTGTTCCAGTGTTTCGTGTGAATATACTGCTGCTATCTTCAAAGCGACTGAATTTGGTTAAAGTGGATACCAACATGACTAACAGGAGGAAGTGTGTCGATGATATTGAAAAGTCGCAAGGACTGTGGCCAACCAGATCATGGAAAGGGGAATGCTGTCGATGAACTGGAAAAGATACAGAAGGAAAATAGCATAGCCTACTTGACATACTACACTAACATTTTCCTGGACAGACTGAGGAAAACCACAAAAACTTCAACCAGAGTAATCAGTGTCCTAAATGAGATCTGAATCTGGAACCTCCCAAATACAAGTCTGCAGTGTTATTGTTATAGGAACATGATCAGTACTGCACTTCACTTCACTTGGTCAAACTTCTTCTACTGGTAGGGGTAGAAAGTTTACAAAGAGGTTTCAGTCTTCTTAAGCTATAGCTCTTACTCCTTTACATTCAACTCCTCTTTCTTTCAAAATCTTCTACATCCCTTCTTCCCAAGCTTGTTGGTTGTTGTGCTCAGCACAGTAGCTGAAGTACAGATGGAAGGACAGGATGCTCAAGTCACTTATATGTATCGATTGATTGAATGATTATGATTGGGTTCGGGATCTCATGGTCCTGATGCACCTAATCCTTAATTGACGGGACCTATGTGCCCCATATCAATTTACGGTAGCCCTGTTACTTTGCTGAAGTTCCAGATGGCTCCCAGACTTATACTCTTGATGTCCTCTGGCTCCAAGAAGGAGCCCAGATATGCATGTCTGAGTGAAGCCAAAGCTTCACACTCACAAAGAATGTGGGCTGAGGTTTCTTCCTCTGCTCCACACCTCCTACACAGTGGACTGTCTGACAGCCCTAGTATGTGAAGATGTCTCCTCAGGGTGTTATGTCCAGTAAGAAGGCCTGTAACAGCCCTGGAATATGTCCTGTTAAAGGACAGAACCCTAGCCTTCGCACCCAGACAAGGTCCCAAAATTAGTTCTTGAGCCTGTCTTTGGGTGTCACTTATATGTATCAGTTCTTAGGTTATTTGAAACTGCAGCAGTTACATGGTCTTCAATAATATGAGTAGCTACAGCTCTTGTCAACACAATAAGAACAGAATTATGTATCGCATACATTATACTTTTCAGGAAAAATGTTTTAAAATCATGAATAATTCACTACTAAGTAAGGTTACTTATTTACAGACGTGTTTAAGTGACCTAAGTTCTGGAGAGACACCAACATAATTACTTCATCTAGGTAAGTGACAGGGCTAGACAATGACAATTTAAGCATAACTAGTAAATTCCATGCAAGCACTTTAGTAGTGTATACAGCCTACACATAAGATTTTATTACAAAGGTTGAATAAACATAACGAATAAACAATAGCACTTACAACAGATGTGGTGGAGAGGACACAGATTTTCAGGCATAAAGTCAAACACACTACCTTCATCCCACTTGTGAAACTGCTGGTACATATTTAGGGCCTCATCCAGTTGATTCTGTTCCAAGTATATGGCTTCAGCTTCTTTCAGCTTCTTATTCAGGATTGCCATACGGGCCCACACTTCAGGACAGGCCATCCCATCGCCACCTGAATAATCAATTTAGTTATATAAGGTCTGAGATTATCATAGTAGTACAAATTCATATTACAGTCTTCTGCATTATGGCACCATGTGCTGCTTTCATCATCTGCCGAGAAATGGAACACCTTGATGATAGGTGCACTACACTCTTCTGAAATGATGATAATTACTTGCCAAAATTAATGGTGTCATGATCCAGAAAATAAAAATAAAAAGCGATTTAACTGTATATTAAGTTTTACAACACGTTATTTCCAAAATATAAAATAATAAATATAACAATATGCAACAAAGGACACATTCCGTATATTTCTTTAAAGTTTTTTGACGACTTCTACATAAACCAATATTATGTTGGATGTTTTCCATTATCTGAGGTATAAATAATCAGGAATAAAAAACCACACATACACACACACACAAGACTGAATCAACATACTTCACGTCCAGGCTGTAATACCTATACAAACATATGTTCTACCAAGGCTATCCTCCACTACACAGGAATATTCATTTCACAACTGATACTGTTTTAGACACATGCATATACTTACAACTAAACATAAACCCTAAACATCACAGCCTTCTGTGGCAGATGTAATGCGGTAGACAGACCTTTGAAAAACATGCTGTTTCCACTTTCAGGATTTATGTTCTTTATATATATTACATGTATATGCATTAATTAACCAATAAATATTAATATTACAGTCTTCTAAGGTACAACACAAGTGGAATATGACACATACTACATTTCTGAGTTATCTCTTGTCTCCACCTTCAAGTTCTATGTCACTTTAGCTCTGAAGATGGAGCTATCACACTCCTATCCCACACACTACATCAGCTGTATTATCATACTATCTGCCATAACACAATACAGACACAGCACACTCCTTTCAAGTTGTCATACCTATCAACTACACCACACAGCAACATATTAACTTTAATTTCAGACTCACAACAACCCCCAGTCTCAATATGAGTCACTAAAACTGTTACTTACCATTTGCTTTTCTATATTCATCTGCTATCTTTATAGTTTCTCTTAGATAATGTGTTCGAGCCATGTCTCCTAGGGCAGCGTAGCATCTTTCAGCCACCTGTAATTTGTTCATGTTAATAGCTATGTCTGCAAGATTGCTCCACATTGCCTCAGCCTCCAGTTTGTCTCCTAGGGACTCCAAGAACATGATGGCTCGACCGAAATCATTATCATGGACCGCTGTACCAAATTCAACAAGGCCCTCATCTAACTCATAGCCTAGTTGATGTTGACCTTCTTGAACTATCACCTGCAAATAGCCAAGTTGACACATATGAACTGAGAGGCTGTGAGATTTTGGATTCTCACATTCTCATATTATGAATATGGCTATTCTGACATGTGATGTCATACAGTATGGTACATGGGTTCGTACCAGCACTTTGGAGAAGCCTACTTCCTCAAGATACTGATAGCAGATTCCTCCAAACTGCTGGTACCTATCTTTCAAACTGCATGGCATCATGTATGAGAAAACCATAATCTTGACCAAAAACTTATTTCTACTCAAGTGAAATGTTTAGCTCTTCTCATCCATTTCTTTTACAACCTTCAGGATTTCTTTAAAAATTATTAATATTCTTATTAATACATTTAAGTAGCCTCAATGTCCAGTTTTAGTACCAGTCATAAAAAGTTCTTCACGCAACCTCTTGACTGAAAAATTCTGTGCCACCAGATTTCAAGTTCCTCCCATAAATGTCACGATTGACATGCCCACCGTTCATTTGGTTGCTGTTTGTATTCATTAAACAAAAAGTGTTACAGTTTGGTAGCCGAGAGGCAAGATTTTTAAACCATGCTGCATGTTCCGTTCTGCAGCCCTTTATTTTGTGGTGTTGTATGTAACTCAGACTGTAACAGTGAATTATGAACTGGAAATTAATTGCAAGGAAGTAATCATAGCCTAATTCAGGTACTATCCCTAATGTCTACCTATGGTAGCAGAGGGGGAGAATCCAACATAGCCAGTACCTGGCCAAGATTTAAAATAATCATTTCCTAAACACAATTCTACAGCATTATTGATTACTGACACACCAAACTGTTCTGTAATTCTGTCCATCGATTCAAAGTTATTTAAGTACAGACAAGGGGGGGGGGGGTTCAAACCCCCCCAAAATTCCAAAGGCGCTCCAAAATCGTGCCAAACTCAACCCGAATGTGAAAACTGTTAAAAATTGCTGAATTTAGGATGCCAACATCCCAAGATGTTTGGAAAACAGGCAGTATAATTCTTAAAATTACAGCCGGTTCGCAATTGTTTTACATTAACAATGACAAATAAATTGGTTGTCATCATAAAGTACCAAAAATTAAGAAGATTTTACTATATGAAATGAAATTTCTTGTATAAAATTACAGCTGCGTCCAGAACTCCTGACTAGGGGGCTAATGCCCCCAGATTCCTGTCCTCTGTCCTCAACTGAATTTGTTGAACTCCTTCCCCCCCCCCCAAACAAACACTGTGTACAGACACTCATACATGAACGTAACAATACCATAATTCCTCTTCTGTAAAACAAGAAAATGCTATAAATTTTTTCTGTTACTCTTATAATCTAGGTCAACATACCTCTGTTTTACTGTCTGCCCTGACAACATCCACTATTTCTCCCTTGATGTTGAACATTGTTACTTGTTCTGGAACATCAATGTTATACCACACACAGAGATTGTTCCGTGACTGAGCAACAACCACGTCACTACCAGGTACCCACTGCTTGACAGAACAGAATAAATGACAGTAATGATAAAACTCTGTACATGTTTACAGGTACATCTCCATGAAATTTTTTGCTAGCTTATGCCACAATCCAGTGCCAGGCATTAGTTAATAAAGTTTTAAGTAATTACTTGCCTGTACAAAGGTGCAGTACATCAAAATGGAATGTTTCTGGTTCCTCAAGATGTCAAGCAGTGTAAGGCGCAACTTCTTGTCACGGAACAGCAGCTTGTGTCCCGTCTCATTAAGTTCCAACCAATCAATCTTGGAGTCATGTGTCACTTGCGATATGGTTGTTCCATACACGAGATCCACTAACAAAGTGCATGATAGAAGAAATCTAGTTGGATTATGCAGGACTATAAAGTGTACTTAAATCTAAAATACCCATGCAACTAACTAACACCAAGAAGCCCAGTCATTTTGAGAAGCTAATAATTCCTCACACAGTCAAGAAATTCTTCACATTTTGTAGAACCCAAAGGTTCACAAGTGCCCATTAGTTGTCCTTGTCCACACCCTCCAATTCTATTTATTTAAGACACATTTTAATATTATCGTCATGTGTACGCCTATGTCTTCCAAGTGGTCTCTTTGCTTCAGGTTTCCCCTCCAAAACCCTGCATGCATTTTTTTCCCCCTTGTATAATCCATATGCTCAGAAAGATTCAAAATACACACTGTGCAGTCTTCCACTATCAACTAATGCTTTGATATTAATATATTAGTCCCATCAACCCTTATACAGCATACAGACAGCTACCAACTGTGGATTACATCCTTCTATTTGCTAATAATTACAAATATGATAACAGCATAAAACTGTAATGATACAGCAAAAAATTGAAAGTTGTGGAACTCTGTGCTAGTGGAAAATTTACACATATATGTATCACCAGCTTTCCCAGCTGCACTGAAATAACTGCAGTTAATTAGACATACTATCTTGTAATATCTGTTAATTTATGCAATAAAGAACAGACTACAAATGAGCTCTTTGACTGAGCCCCTGGGTCTAATAAAATAGATATTATTTTCTAAAGAAATAATTCTGTTAATTAAATGTTCTATACCTATGCAAACTGTCCTCAGGTCCAGTAAATATGCCAGCTTCTTGTTCTCCTCTGCTGAGTTAAGACGTCTCTCATTTAGGCGAACACTGATCTGGTGAGGATTCATAAAATCTGTCCTGTATAACAAGTACATAAAAGAAAATTTAACATGTTCAGTAACAATACAAACCATTCACCAACACAGAAATGTTACACTCATGCATTCCTATGTACTATCAATCAAGCGTTAGATTCAATTTAATGAACACACAAATGTATGTGCAAACTCAACAAAGGGATGATATAATGCTATCGCATATAAGAAAATGTCACTAACCCAACTTTTCTCCCTACATTTTACAAACTAGTTCTGTATACTTCTCCAGGTAGAGAGGATATGAACAAGTACCTACTTTTCTGTGTCCCTGGGTTTAAACATTATATCACACCTACATCAATAAACCTCAAACTTGGCTTATACTGGCACCAACCTGACAGACCCTAAGATGTCATTCTGTCCATACTCAACCAGACTGAGTTCACCTGCATTGAAGATGAGACAAACATTTGGATTGTCAAAATAGAACTTTTCATTTCGTCCAGAGTTGGCCCACAATACTTCACTCAGTAAGTTATGTTGTAAGTCCCCCAGAAGGATAGTTTCTGCAGTCCGGGCAACCAGATAGCTGTCCCGGCCCATGATACGCACATCATCAATCTCATATCCATAATGTGATTTAAGGATAACACCACGTGACCCAGGTGCTAATGGTTTCACAAGCACCTGACTTGGTCCCACATATGTCATTTCAAACTTGTTCTTCCACAGTGTGCGCCTACAAAACATAAAGTGCCAAGATATTAAGAAATTATCACCAAATGTGGTATTATGGTGTACAACACATTACACAGCACACACTCTCTGAAAAATATAACTATTTCAACATATAATAGATAATGCAATCCCTGTACAGGCCTGTACTGGCCCTGGGGGTTACAGGAGTTTGAGGCTCCCAGGATTTCTAGACAATCAGCACATGAAGGTGGCAAGGTTGTCAGCCCTATACACTGGCCACTTTAACCGCACAGGAAATATTCCTGCTACTCATTTCTGTTAGAAGCTGAGTTGACCCCACATCAATGAAAAATTCCAATGACACCATTGAGAATTGAACCCGCAACCTTCCAACTTGTAGCACAGTGCCTCAACCAACTGTGCCACCGTGTGCCCCAACCAACTGTACCACCATGTGCCCCAACCAACTGTGCCACCATGTGCCCCATTAAAACTTATATAGGCAATCATAATAATAGTTTTATATGAAATAACAAATTAACATTTCCAGCCTTTCTAATTCAAAACCTCACAGCCATACTGACTGTCTCAGACCAATTTATTTCACCAAATTTCATTCTAGAACAAAGAACAGACTAATATGGGGGGGAAGGGTAATCACTGTAACAGTAGAAAGATATTTAAAATTTGGGTATTCCGGATTCCTACACTGCGTAGCATATCACTGATTTCCCACATTTTGAACAAATGTACCACCTTCATTTTCCAGGGCTACAATACCCTTGGTGGTGGTAGTTTTCTTATATTTACAAGAAATAAAAATGCAATGACTTGCTCAGAACTTAGTACAATGACTGCCTGCCAACGAAAACAACAAGGTAATCCAACAGCTACAATGCCTCATGAGGTACCTAGAGTCCTGCACAGTAGGCAGGAAGTATTAAGAGATTATTTTTTTTATAAATGTTACATCCACTCACTTCAGCACTGACTCAAACATTTCGACAGTACCACAGAGAGCTCCACATACAACCCGAGATCCATCTCGCTTCCAGCCCAGTGCTGTAATAGTATAAAGATATGGGACCTCTTTGGGCTGGTTCTCCTCCCATGAAGACTTCCGAGGACTCCAGCTGTATACTCGTAACCTGTGCATAAATAAGTTCATTTGCCGAATCCAACCCTCAGAATATGTCTTGTATTCTTTGCACAAAGTGCCCAAAATAAAGTAGAGTGAGGTTATGTCCTTTTGCATGTTTCATCTAGACAAATGTTGAAATTGATAAAACTTAGTTGTGCAGGATTTAACCATGAAGGTACCAAAAGTTTAATTTATATTGGTGCAACTTTATATGGAAATAAACATTGCATGAAACTATATGAAACTTCAACTGTTTCGCAGAAAACACTTCTATGAAAAATAAACTCGTTTCCGTTCTCATAACACAGCTTGACTTCAAGACACAGTAGGGGGTCTTGATATTCCAGCCATGCATGAAATTCTGACTTTACAGTATATGAGGGATGAAAACAACAGTCATGAAAATATTCACTGCGTATAGTCAGTTTTTGCATCAAAATACAGTTTATTAATGCAAGAATTAGAAACAAATTAAGTGTCCCTAATTTACAGAGTAAATCAGTAGTAACATAAACAAATAACATAATATGTATAAACACGAAAAGCAATGTCCGTATAACATAACATTGAGGCACATTCATGTAACCACTGTTACCATGGAAATGCAATAAATATTACATATTCTGAGTGTATGTCTGTAGCATTAGTTATCCAGCATGCAAAACACGTGCACCGTATTATACCGTCATCTGTGACCTGTCCAGCTCTAACACATTTTTCCATATTATCTCATAAAGGGCACGATTTCGAAAGAAAGTTATTGAACATGAAATGTGTATTCTTCTCTACAACTTTTATCTGAAACATTTCTCATTCTAAGAAGCATTCAGAGATGTACATACGTCTTCACTTCAGATTTTAATAAAACTTCAGTTTTCTAAGACAGATTTTTGAAAAATCAAATATCAGATTTCACAAAAATCCATCCAGTGGGAACTGAGTTGTTCCATGCTGTTGGACATACACACATACAGACAGACATGGCGAAGCTAATAGTCATGTTCTGCAGTTTTTCAAAGAAGCCTAAGAATGGAACCTCACTGTATAGTTAGAAAAATAAAGACCTGACTATTTGAATTACAATGACTCAATGGTAACTATGCTGCAATATCAACCTATTTAACAGAAAAACGGGAACAGACCTGAAAGCACAAACCAAGACACTGATTACTACTACTACTACTACTACTACTACTTGTGTTACACTTACCTGTCAAAGCTGCCTACAGCTACTGCCTGCCCACTTGGGCTACAGCAAGCTACTGTAAATTCCTTTTCTGTGTCATTTCGGCTATAATCAAACTGTTTGATCACACGCCCCTCCTGACTGTACAAAACAACACGTCTGTCACAGCCTGCAGCAAGTATGTGCCCCATGGGCCACGCCAACGCATATGGTGGGACTGAATGAACAGTCAGTCGTCCCTGAAAAACAGGATGTATACTGAATGAGATATAACAGGATTAAAATAAAAGATGAACCAGAATGAATATAGAAGAAAGTAGCAATAGCATGGTAAAACAGGAGGCCATGCAATGCTTTCAATGCCACACACAAATACCCCTTCTACTGAGACCCATTCCTGTAAGTCGTGACTTCCACGGAGTGACTTCTTTATGAGACATTTATGTCTTAAGTGCATGGTTTACTTACACAAAATGTCATGAGCACTGTGGGATTCAAAATTTGCTGGAAAACCTATAATATTGTACAAACTTAAGACATTAATTCACTGATGTAAGTTGGTGAGGTGGTGACAACAGGAGTCAAATACACCTCAAATATGTTTTCTACCTAAGAATAGTTGTTTTTGGCTAATGAGTTGAAGAGAGGCACATAAAAACAATTGCGATGGGTGGGGTGAAGTGATGCATGTATATTAAAGACTGTTTCAAACTAATCTTTCCCCTCTTTCTAAATTAACTCCTTTGTAAATTACAGTTTTTAGAACTAGTGGCTGATTTTACACTTACCAATGTTATTAGCCAAGTAATGCTTATGGGTTAAACTTATGTTGCTCATATCTGTGCACTGATATCACTATTTCATATAAAAAGAGACTAATGCACACTTACACTAATCACGCCATTTTATTAGCACTGTGTTACTCAGATATGTTCAGCCCTCAGAGGGCCATCCTCAGGCAGTACAACTGATTGACAAAATATATGTCAGATGTACAATAAATTTTACAGCTGGTACACACTTTGTTGATCTGGCTGTGAAAATGTACCAGTCATACTCCCTGAAGATGGCCCTTCGAGGGCCGAAACATGTCGAAAAACGCAGTGCCAATAAAGTGGTGTTAGTAAAATAAGTGTGTATTAGCCAGTTCTTATATAAAATAAAGAAGGTAAAGTGATCCCGTTACAGGCCTGGTGTGGCCCAGAGGGTGGGTAGAGGTATAGCTCTACTCTTCTATGACCGCGGCACTAGAAGGGGGTGAGTGGTCAGCAGCACGCCCTGGCCGCACTTTACACCCGGGAAAGACCCGGTACACATTGTTCAGTGTGGCCCAGAGGGTGGGTAGAGGTATAGCTCTACTCTTCTATGACCACGGCACTAGAAGGGGGTGAGTGGTCAGCAGCACGCCCTGGCCGCACTTTACACCCGGGAAAGACCCGGTACACATTGTTCGGTGTGGCCCAGAGGGTGGGTAGAGGTATAGCTCTACTCTTCTATGACCATGGCACTAGAAGGGGGTGAGTGGTCAGCAGCACGCCCTGGCCGCACTTTACACCTGGGAAAGACCCGATACACATTGTTCGGTGTGGCCCAGAGGGTGGGTAGAGGTATAGCTCTACTCTTCTATGACCGCGGCACTAGAAGGGGGTGAGTGGTCAGCAGCACGCCCTGGCCGCACTTTACCGCCGGGAAAGAACCAGTACCCATTGCACAGGAGGCTGGGTGGGCCCCAGGGCCGGTCTGAACAGTCGGAAAATCTCGTCCCCACCGGGATTCGATCCCAGACCGTCCAGCCCATAGTCAGTTGCTATACCGAGTGAGCTACCCGGCCCACTTTTATATAAAATAGCTTATGGGTAAATTTACACTCATCATCAGATACAGTTTGTAGTAATTTTGATGTCTTATGAAGGCAAATTAACACACTTAAGTCAGATTTTGTTATTACTATTAGTTCATTATTATAAGATGCCCTGATTAACTACTGAAGCATTCTTCTGTTTGTTTGTTTTGTCCGTGTTTGTTTCATAGTGTCCTATTCATTTTCCTTTGTTATTCATGTTTTTATGTTCTGCTGTATCTGTTATTGGCCATCTGGCTGTTGACTCCACACAATAATAAAAAAGAGTTGAGTTGTTGTTGTTGTTTTTTGTATCATTTCCAATGTTGTTAGTCACTGTTGTTGTTCTTGTTGTTGTTGTTGTCGTCGTCATCGTCATCATCATCAGTATTATTAATATTATAATTACTTTTCATCTGGCAGTCAATTACAAGAAATTTGCTATTAATAAGGCTCAAGTACAGATGTTTTGTGATATTAAAACCATGGAACTTGAGTGATATTAAGAGATGCAGGTGCAACAAGAATAAACTGTGCAATGTAGCTGATTAGACTAAGGTTATATCATGTTTTAGTGGCAGCTACAAATTAATCAATAATACTTCCTTACATATCCAAACATAAGTGTATTTTATGAATTATCGAACAAATACATGAGACACACAGATATGCTGATAAGTCTTTAGCCCAACCAGGAAGGAAACAAGCTAATGTTTCTGTCAGAATGGTGTGAATTTCCTTCGGCGCCTTGCCTTGCAGGGAAAAAAACTTGATGAAAGCTCACGTCTCAATACTGTTGAAATTGCGCGCGTCCCTGATATGCTTCCGAGCTTGTTTCCTTCCTTGTCGGGCTAAGGACTTATCAGCACCCCTGTACATACAGACACACAAATGCCACATTATATGTGATAATTCTACACAACACATGGTATGGGATACTTCCAGCAACAATTTGTGCAACTGAATCCCAACACTCCACAATATTTCAATGCATTTGACTGATACAAAGAATTCAGAAATATGTGTTCCTTAGTACACTTAGGATCATAACATAAAATCTGCTTTGAAATAAAACAATGCAAATTTTTAAAATATCAATATTGGTGTCACCTGTTGTTCCATACTTGAGTCTTCAACGACATAGTATCGTACAATGGTGCCATCTGCATGTCCTGATACGAAACCTGTTCCTCGAGGGCTAGAACATTAACAAACACAATAAACCACCAAGGCTGCTTAACTACTGAACATATTTCAGATAACTGTTCAAGCAAATGTCAAATCACTCTTACATTAACATGCATTGTTTTCATTGTACAAATTTATAGTACCAATCAATTTATGACATCACAGCTGCCAAATTGTATACCATCACATTGGCCCTAAATTCAGTTATATGTAGCAAATCATTCAATTAATTGGCCTCTAAGATACATAAAATGATGACAACTCCATTGTCAAGAAGAGCCAAGATAGGTGGGGGATATCTTACCTCTCAAAGCATCTGTCATATGTACCGTGCGTTCGGAAAGTTGCTGTACACTTAGGCACAAGAGGATCTGCAGAAAGTGTTTGAGAATAAAATTAAATTGGTTCAGGCCTGTATAGACTCTCATGGACATCACTTCCAACACCTTCTATAAGTGCACAGTGACTTTCCAAACTTCCCCTCCCATGCGTCACCTCACCATGTGCCATCACATTTCAACTGGACTCTAACGAAGCCTAAGTGCACAGTGACTTTCCGAACACACTGTACAATGGAGCCATCATCTTGCTCCTCCTATAAAATTAATGTTTGAGGGTTGTCCCCTTTTTTACAAAATAGGGGTGATATGTACTGATGCATTACTTACTTGGAGGCAAGAGACACAACATATGAATCTGTAGCATACAAAGTCTGTGATTTGTTGGTTCGGTGATTTGCTGAACGTACTTTTCCATCTGCCTGTCCAAAGATTATGCGACCTTCACTCAGCCATATTAAACAAGTCACAGCCGATTGCTGGGGGAATTTATTGCATATCACTTTCTTCTCGCCCCTATAGGTAGACAAATTACAATTGTGTGTGATTTCAAGTTATTATGGTAGTAAGCATGAATATTATGGTTGTACCAGTGGTTGTACATATGATTATTATGGTTGTACCAACAGTGGTATATATGAATATTATGGTTCCATCACTGGTTGAGAGTAACCTAGTGCCTCTGTCTTCTGGGTAGAAGGTTAACATCCCTGGAGACAGTAATCTTCAAATTACAATTGAGATAGAATTACATAAAAACTTAAGGCATACTAACTAAGTAAACTTAGCTACATCATTTATTTTAAAATTAAAGATCATACGAGTGCATTTTGTAAATATTACTAATAAATTAAATCCAGTGTTTGCAGTATTCACAAGTAAACAAGCAGAGAACTAACAGTTCTGATCTTAAACTCTAACTGATTTTGATACGTACATGTCACTGAAAGTACATTAAACGAGAATGTGATTACGTACAGTATATGATACTTAAATTATTAAGTTATATGAATTATGACAGAATGAGTAAAGAATTCTGTTGAAACAAATGAGTTCAAATTAGTTCAGGGACAGATACCACAGAAGGTTCATTTCAGTAAGATAACGCTTTTAATGATAACAGCAAGGAGTAAATTTCATTTGCTGTGTTACAAGATATGCAACAACAATGAATGACTACGTCCACCCAGCCTCCTATTTAAAGGGTGCTGGAGGATCTTTCCCAGGACTGAAGTGCCCAAGGTGTGAAGCTGACCACTTGCCTCCATCTGGTGCAGAGCCAGGGCAGCTATATATCCACTCCATTTTATGTCTTCATAGTAGGCACAAAGACAACTTTACTGTTATTGTACCAACAACAAAGATGTAATGAAGTTACATTAAAACACTTTCAAAACTATGTGTGTTCTAAAGTTGTGTTCTTGTACCACTTTATTTTTGTATTGCAAACGAGGCATGTGTAGACAAGAACCATGCTTTTCTGGGTTCTTACACAGCGAGTAGTGGTGTTTTTTTAAGCTTTAGGTTTCTGTGACCGTGCATTGTGAGCAAATTGTGAAGTGAGAGAGAAAACCAACAAGATGCAACAGTTAGATGTTTATTATCAACACGTTCTCAACATGTTTCAGGCATCATTACGGGCCCATGGAGAAAACAATGACCCTCCTAAAACCCATCAAAAACACCTCCTTATTAACCCCATATGAACAGTTCTTCATACAGGCATTTCACAAATCTGGAAGGCTCGTTTCCGAACAAAACCCCGGCGAACCCAACCCACTGCTCCAGATGGCCATCAACAC
>Ga0123354_10004402_pt1 | contig 19945 bp, 14 predicted proteins | sample TergutLab28metaG_2_FD_97872 | JGI IMG/M metagenome (GOLD analysis project Ga0123354, IMG submission 97872) | Labiotermes labralis P4 segment gut microbial communities from Petit-Saut dam, French Guiana - Lab288 P4 | ecosystem: Host-associated > Arthropoda: Insects > Digestive system > Gut ...
ATACCGGTTTTTTTTTTTTTATAATTCAAACCCCGAAGAAATTGTACCCCCCCCCCCCCCCAAGTGGATTTTGCCAACGAGGCACCTCAAGTTCAGTGTCAGTTCTGGCAAAAGCATGACATCACAGTGCAGCCAGTAATTACCTATATTTATTTGTGTGTGCAATGGTATGCAGCCTCTTTATTGTATTTTTTCAAACCTTCCAACTGAAACGTAAGACAGGCATGAGAACCACTGGCATTTTATCATATACAGATTGTTGGTGCTTAGTCCATTTCAGTAGTAATATATCCTGAAACCGTTCACATAAAGTGCATCTCAGTTTTGGCTGCAGGATAAACACAGAGTGCAATATATTGGTTACTATATTACAACAGCAGGCAGCAGGGTACACAGCAAGAAAATTCTGCTACAAAGCATGCCATCATAATTAGGCGTTCCTGTAACAGCAGTGCATGGCAGAGTGAATGAGGCTTTGTTTCTAGAACTGTTGAACTGCGTTGCACTGCTGACATATCTTGAGAAGGCAATGAAAGACCTCTGTTGCATTAGCATAACAAACATGTGGTTTCGAAGATTACAGGCAGGATGCGAAACTGCTATTCAAGAGGTGCATATGTACATAATTGGCTAAAGTGGCTGCAAGGTGAATCTGACCACATACCATTATCTAATGTAGAGATAACAAGTGGGGCCATAATTCTAAGCCTCTACATGAGTGGACAGAGCGTGTAAATGGCTGCAGCGCACCAGGACAGGTGCGCGAGTAAGGTGCAGATTTAAAAGGATTCAGTGTGCTAATATGTTAAAGTTTAAGACTTCCCATTTCTCTAGTTCTTGAAGTTTAAGTTTTCTTGGTCATGGCACAGTCTTCCTGTATGTGTTAAGTAAATGATATATGTCTTTGAAGATGGGTTAATGACAGGCGTTGGTGAACATGTTATTGAACTCTGAGTTTTATAAAAGCAGGAAATTTCTTCACCAGCTGAGTAACTGATGTTTGAAGGACAACCCCACGTTGCAGATTTGTTTGGTTATTTATCACTTATCACTACCAAGCCTAATGCTATAGATTGTAAAAGAAATGAGAAGTTGTTTGTATACTTTACAGGGTAGTTGGCAGCTGTGACATATACCTTCTTTTTTGTTAATTTTTTGCATTCCTGTGTGCCTCGTTTTATTATCTTACAAGGATGAAATATTAATGACAATGTATCGAATATGAGCTTACACATTTTGTAGGTAGCAGAACTGAAAAAGAAGATGGAAACTGCAGAGGAAATTCTGGAAGAACTTAGACAGACATACACACAAGTATACAGTGAGGTGATGGATCAGCTGACAAGCCTTACACAGCAGCGTGAACAGGTGCAGCAGCAGCTCAGCAAGTGAGTCTCATGTAGCAAGTTCTTCCACCTATTCATTAGTTTCCTAAAAACTGTTAATACCAAGCAGGTTGGTGTATCAGTAGTGTTCTAGAATTTTATTTAGTAATTATCCAGTATCTGCTCTGACTGAGATTTTTAACATTCTTCCTCATTCTGTCCTTGTGAATTCTGAGATGGTATCATTGAATATGCCTTAACTACCCTCTTCCAAATCATTATTTACTTACCTTTCAACAATTCATAATTTTTCCCTCACATTTATTGGTTTGTAACATGTGTGCGATTGAAACATGTAATTAAACACCCAAATTTTAGTTAATCAGAACTGCTAATGTGAATTACCTGACTATAGAGGTTTATTCAGTTTTTTCCATGTATGTCTTTGTTGTTTGTTTTTCTAATTTTTGTTGATATTCATTTATTGTGAGCACTGATTGTTCATTGACAAAACTCTTAGGAAATCACATTTATTTGAATACAGTATGAAAACTTTTTTTGTAATTCATCATTTACTGAATGATGGGGGTTCCTTATAATCACATCCAAACTTAAACATATTCTTTGTATGTATTTTCCTGAGAATTGGTGACAGTGAAGAGGGGGACAGGCAGGGTCTTCACATATTTTGGTAAATACAGTGTTACACCATGTTGTTTGCAAAGTTAATGGGTGGTAAGTATATTGCATGGCATGCACACCTAAATAGTTGTTTCCTTTGTATACTGTCTACACCACATCAAAAACATTTCAAGTAGAAGTTGCAAAACCTTGTGAAGGTCTGTATCGTATCCAAATTTTGTGTGACTGATTTTTTTTTAATAGAAATCTGATAAGTTTATTTCAAATTTTTGTGAAGTAACTTTGTGCAGCAGCAGCTGCATTAAAGTGAATGTAGTACTCACAGTACTTAGAGGGGTGTGAAATGAGTTTAACTGTACTTACGTTTACTCAATTACTTTCAGGCTTCAGAAGGAGAATGACAATCTCTTAGGAAAACACAGTGCTCATTCACAGCAGCTGCAAAATGAGATGATAAACTGGCCCGACAAAGTTGAGGTAAGTTTTGTATGTTTTTGTAAGGCACAAGTGATAGTTTTCAAAGGAATATGTATGATGATAGTCACCAATGATGGGGTGGATGAGGGGGAGATGGAGGAATTTGATGGTGATGGTGGCAATGATTATGATGATGATGATGCAAATGCCACCTCAGTTTGGCACATTGCATCATCTGATGTGCTTGGTCGGTGTGTGGGTGTTGTGTTATAAGCTTGGAACATCGGTGGAATGATGATAAGTAGGAGAATGAAGGGTTCAGAAATTTAATCTGGGATTTTATGGTGAAAAGCTGTGAACTAATCATCCCCACTATATTTAACTTAATGAGGTAGTCACATGGACTTGAGAGAAAAATAAACATTTTGCATGAGGATTGGACAAAGCGACCCAGAACCAAAGGTGTACCTTAGAGGTCTAGCGCCAGAGAATTCTGCAGAATATCCAACAACCAATGGAACTGTTGCTACTTTGTGTGAGTCTGAGTCATTTCTGCAACAGACAGTGTCTACACTGCATAGTGCAGTACATTATAACTTGGTATAAACAGAAATCAGCCTCTTATTTGAAACTTTTTTCATTGTCCGACATAAAATTAATGTAGAATACTTGTAACAAACAGGGTGCTTAATACAGTGTAAGGATAATCATGACTTCAGCAGAAAACAGAATTAACAATTAAAAGTGTACTTTTAACTGCAGTGGAGAACAGACGCTTCCCACATGTTGTATGTAAATCTCATGTGTTAAAGCAAAATATGGTTTTATCCAATATCTTCTGTGTAGGATCTTCAGGAATTGCTGTTGAAGTTTCATGAAGAACTTATTGCTGCAAAAGTAGCAAAGGAGACTATGGAGGAGCAAGAACAAACTTTGCGATGTGAGATACAGTTAATTCGTGACCAGATGAGTGGAGAGCATGATGAAAGAGTGAGCATGGAAGATAGTCTGACTCAAGAGATAAACAACCTCAAGTAAGATATTAGTGTGGAAAATGGAGAGATATGTATGAAATTATTATTAGAAATCTCACTGAGACAACATGAGAAGTCATAATGTTCTTTAGTTTTTGTAATACCCAATGTAGTGTTATTACTAAATCAGGTTTGAGAATGTGAACAGGATTGAAATCAGGATTGGGTGCAGGTATGGGTTTTTGTGGCTTCAGGTCACAGGATGTGGCCATTTCTGAACATGTAAGTAATTATAGTTTGGTAAACTATGTATCTGTAAGGGGAGAGTATTTTTTAGTTAGTTTATGAAGTTGTTTAAATTCTTTTCATAGTTGGTGTTTTTTTGGCACATTGGTTTCCATAGGATTTGATGCATTTGGTAAAAGTTACTCCAGTGTGTAAGCACTTTGTTGTGAAGGTAAGATTTGTGGATTCTTGCTCTTGGATGGTTGGAAGCGAAAGGATAGCATCACTGTCTGATTTCCATTCTGAAGGAAAAGCTAGCAAAGTCCATGCAATAACTTCCTGTGCCCTTGAGATGGTTTGGATGAGAATGTCATATGGGTTCAGTCCATCTACTCCATAGCCCATTGATTTTACTGACTGAAATGTCAAGACGTTTAGAAGGAATGTGACCATATAAAGTATATTTCTACATTATTGTTTTTCACCTGTGTTGTTATTTTTATAGTTTAAGCGTATAATTTACACAACATCTGGTTTCCTGATCCCTTTGGATTGTCATCCATGGTTGTTTATAAACTTAGCAATACAATTTTGTGGCTTGATGATCATATTTCTGTTTTTGAACCACTTAGTGAAATTAGTTTTTTTTCTATCCTAATTTAACTACAGATATCAGTATTATAAATTCTTAATCAACTGCTTTGTGTGAAACTATATGTAACAATTACGTCAGTGAAGGTCTGCTAACCATGAGAGTTTTAAACTTCTGTCCAAAATGTTGCCTGCATGACTGCTCTGTAAACTTGTCAGGTGGGAGTAGTACTAATGCCATTCAGCTTATGGTACTGAAGTTTTTTTATTGTGACATAATATGCAGATTTATTAACCTTCATAAAATGAAAAATGACAGTGGTGAGTGCAGAAAATATTTTGGTATGGTAACAGCAACTGATAGATCATTTTAACTTAATCCTTTATGTGCAATAGAGAGATACATTCACAGGTGTGCTGTGACAAAGAGTACATTAGGTACAGCTTTTATTATTCTCTCACAATTTCCAGATTTTGTGCTAGATATGAGTAGCATATGTTCTAATGTTACTACTAAGCTTCAGATACACCATATGGCTGTTTAATAACACTCTAAGAGGCACTAATCTTCGAATTAAAATCTGCTTATGAGGGTTTAACACATAAAATTCATTGGTTTATAAGCCAATGCTGTGGCACATATGGTTAGTCCAATTGAAGTCTTAAGTCTGTGTGGTAGTATGTAAACCCATGTGTTAGAAGTATGAGTATAGTACAACATACACTTTGAAACTATTGTATTGTGCCAGTGGTGAATACTTTCAGAACTTGCATAAATGTAGAAAGGGTGTCAGCATAATGATTCACAAGCTGGATTGCTTATTCTTTCCATAGGACACAACTTCATAAATGTGAAAAGGAGCGCAATAGGTATAAGACTACACAGGCAGTTATGGAGGAATTAGTCAAAAATAGTCAACGAACAGCAACAGAATTTGAAGCTCAGCTAACTCATGCTCTCAGAGTAAAGGTATGTATGGTAAACTGAGTAAGAAATAATTAAATAATGATAGTGTCTGTGATTTAATTACTGTGAACAAATGTCATTGTTCTTTGCAAATTAGTTGATCTTAAAAATCCCATATTGCACAGTCACTGAAGTGGGAGGATAGGGGCTGGATGATCTCCTTTTGACAACTGACTGGGATTGTTATTTTTGCCATGACATTCAGCATAGTTCTCTTTACCAGATAATGCAGTTGGTAGTTGAAGATGGGCCCTCACCTCTCTGTAGGTTGGAGGCCTAAAATGTACTGACCTCTTGTCACCACATTGGGGTGTTGTGATGTTTAGGTAAAGTCACCTTTTTATCATACAAAAAGTACCAATTAAATATACATTTTAGCGTGGTTTTGAAAGCTGGACTTGACCAAAACTGACAAAAGTAGACATAATTTTCATACATAAAATTAGAGTGTTCAGAAATGCAGCAAAAATAATGGCAGTTATGTTCTTAACTTTTACTAACTCAAAATATCAAGAATAACCTTAGTATTTCATGAGAATGTGTGATGTTGAGTCTCTTGAAAGTTTATTTTTTGTAAGCTTATGAGTGAAGAGGTGTTGGGACACTAAAATTGAAGTTTAATGTTGTACATTTTCCATGCAGCATGAACACAAGACACGGGACATCTGATTCCAGAAATCACTTCATATGAAGAAAGAATTATATTAATAACAAAACAATTTTATGCTGTATTTTAACTTATTTTAACTCTGTTTTAACCATAATACTAATTTTAAGAACTGTAAAGTTTTCCTCATAATGATAATTCTAATCATATGTAGAATTTGTACCATATAAGTTGAAACATAAGCTGCACATAACTAACGAAAGCTCCATGAAGATGGCCAACAGTTAAGGCCAAAACATGTTAGAGCATTGATTAAGAAATAAAATGTTTTGTGCAACAAGTTGGTTGTTAAAATTTGTGTTTATAAAACTGCAGTGTTTTGATATGAGAAACTGAAAGTTATTAATTTGCAAACTGAACACAAATTTGTCTGTCTGCATAAAGAGGCCTCATGAAGGTTATGACAGGCTGGATATGCCTGAAGCCTAACAGTGCTTATTGCTTTGTTTTGGCACTTTACTGGCATTGATAAGGTCATTCTGCATTCTCTGTTGGTCATCAGAGAAGGGACGTACAATTTTGATCTAGCATTCATCAGGTGATTATCTAGTATGAATATGGACTGTGATAAATGAACACATCATCTGATTCAGTGCTACAGCATATGTAGCTTTCAGTTCAATTTGATGATTAACAAGGTCATTTAATTATCAGTGTATAAATAAAGAAGTTAAAAGTGATAAGACTATTAAAAGTTGAATAACCCATGGTTTTGAAAGTATCTTGATGTGTCATTATTACAGCTATATTACTTGCTGCAACATAAGAGTGTTCATTCCAGTTACCATCATCAACAATGCAGGAACTGTAAACAAACCAAATGGTTATACTGCAAACTGGACTTCATAATTGTGTGGTCTAATGCCATTAATGGCCAATAATGTTAACGATCCATAGCTAGGATCAGACGAAAGCAGTTACATCAATGGTGCACGACATGGGGCATTAACCCTCAACTCTGAGATTAAGATTCTTATGCTGTGTGGACTGCATCATAACTAGATAGTACTGGACACAAGCTGTTACACCAGTGTAGTATCTTTGGGTTGTAACCAGAACATTAATTTGTAACTTACTGGCATAATAAGTTAGCTTCTTTCCCATCCTTTTGATTTTGCTGGACACTTTTATCCTCTCATCACATCTGGTGATAAATAATGCCATATGTAGATGGTACATCATTAATTAATCCTTGAATCAGATATTCTGGTTAAATGGTTTGTAGTCCTGCTTCAAATTTGGTACATTTATGTTGTATTCTCAGCATGGAGTGCAGATATCTTGAATGAAATATGTGTGATATTTTGCGAGGACAGTACCATAAAATAGACCATGCATGTCTCCCATATTCTTAAATACCAACCATTTGTGATCATCTTTTCATTATATATGACACTATGTGACCTATGCATTTGAAACATTGCACATACTCAGAAAAATATTAATCACTTATTCCTTTCAATTCTATCAAAGAATGCTTGTAATGCTTGTATTTTACATTTCAGAAAGAGTTGGAAGAACAAGTAGCGGAGTTGAAGAGTCGTGTAGGTTCACTACAGCAGGAGTTAGATAACAGCGAAGCAGTGCAAAAGGACTTTGTGCGGCTTTCCCAGTCACTCCAAGTTCAGTTGGAAAGGATTCGTGAGGCAGATACTCAAGTGAGGTGGCAACATGAAGAAGATGTGGAGGAGTGTCAAGGTTGTAGATCGGGGTTTTCTTTCACACGTGGTAAGGTAGGTACATTATTGTTACAGGTGAATTGTATACTTTTAAAAACATACTTTGAACAAACTAATTATTGTTATGGAAGTGAAATTTATGTCAGTTGAAACAATAACTCAGAACATTTTGTTATAGAAACTGGAAAAATCTTTTAATTTGAAGAACATCAGATGATGTATAAACTGTCTGTGGAAGATTGATTGAAATTGGATATCCTAAACTATAATGCCATAGATTTCTGGATGAGGCTCCCCAGGACATTTTGCTGTGGTGTTATGTTGAAGATTTTACTTATGTCACACTTTTCTAGCTGTCCTCTATGCCCCAGAACTGTGGCTCTGTTACGTCAGTTGTACATTTCTCACCCTTCCAGCTGAGCTTTATAGTCCTGAACCCATTAGTTGTACAAGAAGCCTTGGAAAAGGTTTGGTACCAGTTCTGTTATCAGTTGGATATTTTCCCATATACCATTGGAACTTGTATTCAATGTATGAATTAATGGAGATTTTTTTAGTGCCATTATACACATAATTACCAGTCATACATTGCTGCCAGTGCTATACTTGTCCAATAAAAAAATTAACAGTAATTACCACTGCAAGTTAACTTCACATTACTGCATGTGACATGGGGCGTCATTTCTGAACCATAGGCAGCCATCTTTTCTTGCCTCTGAATCCCAGAGGAAAAGGCCAGCAAAGATGTATTCTAACAGGAGGCCATGTTCACTTCTTTGTCATCACCCTAAAGTTGTATTTCTTACCACCTTACTGTCTGTTTAATTAGTAAGGTTATAAAAATGAGATAGCTGTGCATAAATTACTGCTAGTACTATTCTTTGTTTACAACATGTGTAATGTAAGTTAACCAAGGAGATTACATTCACAGTAATGTATCTGACTTCCAATCTGTAGTTACAGTAATACCCTCCGGTAATAGAATCTGGTGGGACTGGGATTTTTGTCTGTTGGAAGGTTTCTATTTACTGTAGGTACCACCAAGTTTAAGATACATCCCTGTGTACAGTGTTATGCAAAATTACTTCATCTTGTATAAGAGATGCTGTATGTTATTATGATAACATAATTTCTGTACATAACTGGTTAAAGAAACCAACCAACTCACTAACTATAAACTAAATTTCCAATTTTTCAGTGAGACATCTGGTTGTTGCCCCTGTATGTCAGCTTAGATTTAGGACAGAACCTTCAACTGTGAACAAGACACTTTTTATTACTACATGAATCATGCAGTGAAAGACGTCATGTTTCAGCTGTCCTGCTTGACCGTATTTAGGTCTTGAAAATTTATCAAATATGGGTGTACATATCCAGGATATGAATGCCTAAATTTTAAGTAAACCTACAAACCAATCAACCATCCATGTAACGAAATATCCAGTTTGCAGTGAGACATCCTGTTGCCTTTGTATGTCAACTTAGATTTACAACTACAGACCAGTTGTGAACACAACACTGTTTATTACGTGTATCTTACAGTTAAAGCTGACACATTTCGGCAGTCCTACTTGACCATATTTAGGTCTTGAAAATTTTCAAATACAGGTGTAAATATCAAGGATATATATGTCTAAATTTTATGTAAGGTGACTAACTAACTAATTAATAAATTTCCAGTTTTGCAGTGAGATATCCTGCTACCTTTGTATATCAACTTAGATCTACAACAAGAGACTATTCAATTCCAAATGAAACACTTTGTATTACTACGTATATCACATAGTTAAAGACAACAGGTTTCACCTGTCCTGCTTGGCCATATTTAGGTTTTGAAAGTTTTCAAATATAGGTGTACATATCAAAGATATTCACAAGCACCTGTCACCTATCCCTATCCTGAGCCAGATAAATCACATGTTTATAATTAATAATATAAAATTAAATTCAAAACTAATTAATCATATGAAAAAAATACTGAAAACAGCCACGATGCCACAAGTGGTATGGTTTCACTGCATGTTCAGAATGTGATGTCACTTGCCAGAGAGGTGGTAATAATTTCTGGCACACAGTAAAGATGAATATTGAATGTTTAAAGCAGTCATGCTAAATTTATGAAGAATTTGTACAGTAAACATGTCCCAGTCAATGCCATGAAGACATACAGGGGGAGTAGATGTATAGCTCCAGTCATTCTTAAGCTGGGCACTAGATGGAGCTGAACGATTGTCTTCATGCTCTTGCCATTTTACACCCGGGAAAGAACCATGATACCCATTGAATAGGAGGTTGGGTTGGCCCCAACGCTGGTCTGGATAGTTATGGAGAAGAGAAGATCTCTTTCTTGGGGTTGAAACCCCAGACAGCAAGCCCATAGCTAGTCAGTACACCAACTACACTCGTGAAAAACTCTTTTCCATAAATGCAGATTTTTACTAAACTGAAATTCACTGAATATGGGAAAATAATACATTTTGAATATGTCATGGCAATTTACATGCTTAGATTATTATAAATCATGCAGAAGAGATGGAATGATCACTGCACATTAGGTGTACATATGTGTGATAAAAGAAGATGAAGTCTGTGTGTGGAATAGTAGGTAACATTATTGGAAAATGGAGCAGATAATGAAGAATCTAGATTATGCAAGGGTAGGTAGGATTTTGAATGTAAAAGAGAATGTTTAGGCATACAGAAATCCCAGTTGATTGATGAACAAAAGTGTAAATAACAAAAAATTGCTTATCACTTATATTACACTAGTGAAATCAGAATCCTTAGTAGACGTATGTCTATGCATGCAATGTAATTTTGGAAGGTGAGTTAACCCAGGTTCTAAAGAAAAATTGTGTTCAATTAATATAACAGACAAATAATGGTCCTCTACACCCAGACAGTTATTAAGAAGCAATACAAAAAAAATATATATATATACACACACACACACACACACACACACACACACACACACACACATTACATACAGGTAGCCCACAGTTCATGACAGTTTGTTTTGTGATTATTTACAATGACGGTTATGAAAACAGAAGGCCAAAAATATTAAAAATATGTGTAAACATTTTAAAAAATGTACAAATATTCAAGTATACATACTGGAAGTGATGTAAAGAAACAGTACAGCCAATCAGGGATGAGAGCTCTCACCTTCTGCCATATAAGCCAATCAGGGTTGAGGTTGATTAAATTACTAAAATAAGAGTCACCATGTCTAATAAGAGAAGCGCACTGAAGCCAAGTGAATGTGAAAATGTCACTTGTAAGTTAAAAAAAGGTAAGATCCTCAACCTGGGACTTTATCAGAGAAGAAAAACCTCTGCACTACACCACACTACACAATCAGTGTGGGGGTCTTACAGTCAGGCTTACAAAAACCTTTGGACTGGACTTCAAACAATCAAAGTAAATGCACAAAATTTAATTTTTTTTGTTTCATTAAATGTAGTTTGGTTATTTTATATTACATGTAGTTGATTTATGTTTATAAAAATGCTGTCGTTATGTTCATAGCATTTATTTAAGAGCTTTAAATGTAATAATACCAGCTATATTATTTTCATTTTGAAAACACAGGATTCAGGGTGGCTATTCAAAATTTGGCCCGTGTATGAATATTTTGTACAGAAATTTAGGTCAGTATACAACCCAAAACAAGAACTGTCACTTCATGAAGCCATGATCCCACGGTGGGGTCGCCAGAAATTTGGGACATACAATACAGGGAAAATAACAAAATATGGACTGTTGGTGAGAATGGTGTGTGAGGCAGTATCAGTTTATATTTCCAACATGGAGATATACTCAGTTGAGAGAAAGAAGTTGGAGGACACAGTGTTGTCACTTTTAGACAGAAACTTAGGCTAAAATCAGCACATCTATTAAGACAATTTTTATGCCAGTGTGAGATTAGCTCAAACATTACTAGACAGAAACGTGAGAGTCTGCAGAACTATGAGGGCTAACAGGGGCATTCCACGCGACCTACAAGGGGAAGGCAAACACTTGGAGAAAGGGCATTCTACATTCTGGAGGAAAGGTGACGTAATGGTGCAAGTGTGGAAGGACAAAAGACTTGTGCAAATGATAAATACAATCCATGAGGCAACAACTGTAAACACAGGGTGGAAAGACAGGAAAACATGCATGGACATAAAGAAGTCTTATGCTGTTGTCCAGTACAATGAATTCATAAAGGGCATAGACAGGGCAGACCAGTACCTCAGTTGTTACTCATTTTTGAGGAAAACTGTAAAATGTTTGGAAAAAGTGGTACTGTATCTGCTAAGCTGTGCTCTCTTCAACACATTTTTTTATGTACAGGACACTAAATACAAACAAAAAAGTAAATTACAGGAACTTCCTGCACAAGGTAGGAAGGTCCTGGATATCAGAAGTCCAGATTCGAAGTGAGTCAATTCTGATGACTTTCAGTTGCCAGAGAAGCAAACAACACCAAGGGGGCTTAAACAGGACCCACCAGGCAGACTCTCCAGTGATTTCAGAATACACAAACTTGAAAAATTGTTGGTGGTGGGGAGGGAAAAAAGAAGTATTCTGCAAGACCGTGTAAAGTGTGTGCTGCACATAAGAAGTGAAGTGAAACTAGATACATATGTAAATTCTGCGTTGTTCCACTTCACATAGGGTCTTGTTTTGAGAAATACCATTCAGTGACGAACTACTAGACTATCCACATGCAGTTTCTGCAGTCTGGGGCTCAGGAGCCTAATCTGCAGTGTCAGACTGTAAGTAAGAATATGTTATGGGGTTGAACATTCAAAGCGTTTAAAATGTCCAGGAACTGGGGGGTATTTTATTAAAAGACCATCCAGTCTGCAAGGTGTTAAGGCTTTCTTGTATTTAGTTTCCAGTTACCTCTGCCTATAAGTGTTCTGACTAAGGCTTTTTATAGTTGCCTGTAGTGAAAAACCAATGAATACCTGTTTATGACATTCATATTTCTGTTGCAGCAACACTGTCGTCATTGTGGGCGTATCTTTTGCATCAACTGTTTGTCCCATACAGTACACAGTGGACCAAACCAGCGTCTGTCGAAAGTTTGTGATGTCTGTCATACATTACTCGTTCGAGACACTGCCCCATACTTCAGCACTGAACCGCCACATACTCCAGACTAATTTCCTTATGTGAAGATTTATCACTGTACTTCAGAAAGTTGTCTCTCTCTCTAGTTTTGTATTATATATATATATATATATGTACTCAGTATACTAAACTACCATTAGTTACATCTTTTTATACTTTCAGTTTGTTTATGACAGCTCGTCATGTACTATGTAATCTTTCCATATGACAGTCAAGTCCGGACAACATCCTCAGATGAGTGCATTGTACCTGATGCCTTTCTCTTAAAACATGGTTAATAATACTTGTGTTGAAAACAAAGACTTTTAGATTACATAGTTTGGAGTTGTAACACCAGTTCATTTTGGAATAAATTACTGCATTCTGAGGGATTTACATTTTCAGAATAGAAGTGAAGAAATGTAGGAGAAGTACGTATGTACAGGGATGAAATCAGCCGGTGGTGAGTTTGGAATCAGTTTAAATTTGGTATGGGTCATTTTGCATCATTGGAAGTTGTAGTTTTATTGTTACAAACTTGTGAGAAATAGGTGGTAGGAATGGGATGCTTTAGTGCAGATTTGTGTTAAAACCATTATTGGATATGGTTTATCTTGTATGAGGACACACGATGTGGTCTATTAAATGAAATAGCAAGAGAGAACTATTTTTGGATTTTTACACCAAATTCTTCAGTTTTAGTCACTGGAAAATATATGTGATCATGGAAGAGTAGGAAGTTACAGTTTTGTGCAGAGGAGAACAGATGTGTGTGTGTCTATGGTGGGAAGTGTTTGTTTTGAGGACCATATAATATGAGAGATTTATGTCATGTAAGGATGCTTTTCTGTGCTTCTTGAGCACCTAGTTGACAGGTTAAGGCAACTGTATAACCCATGCTGGACCAAATGTACCTCAGTTAGCAACCATCACAGCTCAAGACTTATTCTGTCTTACCATTTGTTGTCTTGTGTATTTATTGTATACTGTGTATATATGTATGTGTGTTCACCACAGCATTCTGGACACTGTGCTCAAGATGAAGATGGCAAGTTCATTCACAATATTGTAAGTTTTTCCAAGTCTTTGTTGTGCACCCATGTAAATAACCTACAATTAATCCATGTTTCGATAACAGTTGAAACTTATGAACACCTTGTGTGTACAAAATAGTTGCAAGTAACATCTGTTTATAAGCCTGATGAAAACTTTAAGAGCTAATGTATTGGTTAAATGCGCATGTGTATATAGATACGTATATATTGGGCCAGGGGGGTGGGGGGTGGTGGTGCTATATACAACACGTAGGTGTGTATTGAGGTTTTAAACTTTTGTACCTTTGACTGCTCTTGAGATCAGCATTCATAATTTTAATGGGTGGAAATGCAGGTACAAAGCTGCCCAAATAAAGTCTTAAATCTGTTTGTCACTCTAGAAAAGCACTTACAAGATGTAAAAAGGCAAGAACAAAAGTGAAATAAATATTTAATACTGTCATTTGGTGTATCTCCAGCAGCTGACACTTGAAAATTTTATCAATCAGGTCTGTTCTAACAGAAGGAATGTCTGTGGCAGGACAGTAACAGATTAACAATGTGAGAAACATGTATTTGTATGCAGATAATTAAGTGAATTTAAAATGTTGTGGAGGCTTAATTATGTTCTATAAATTTTCTTAACCTACATAAATATATATATATTTGGTTGGTTATCTCTGATTAATTGATGATGATAAACTGAGATCAGATTGTATTTGAATATTACTGTTATTAAATAAATTAATTGCTGTGGCTATTATGATTAAAACAGGACTTATACTCTGGCTGAAAAGTGCATAAAATTTATGCGTTATTAGAACTGTGGGATTAAATGCACCTGATTCCAATTAATTAGATGTGCTACAGGCTTCTTTTTATTATAATGGTTATTTAAACAGTAAAAATGACAGTGGAATTTCCCCACGGTTGAGCAGATAGAAAGTAACCTTATGAATCAAATGGCTAAGGCATTATTATGCTGCATTGCAGAAGTCATATTTCCCTCTAGGTTGTTGATATTTTTGTGTGTTTAGAGATGTAAGTTTCAGTCAGTCTGGTTTTCATTAGAGAAATTGTGTGTAATATTTAATATGATTCTTGTGTTTGACATAACCAATGGAAATAACACCCAGAACAAAACAGTGTTAGTCTTGAACACCATGCCAAATGCAAATAATGTAAGAAAAAATGAGATAGAAGTTGTGTTTGCAGTATTCATCGATATTCTCCATACAAAGATCAAATTTTTACACAATTTCTTGAAAGTGGCTCATTGTACAAGTAGAGATATGACAAAGCATATTTTATATTAAGATGTATAATATTTGGTATATATTTTTTTTAAAGTTTTAATATTATTCATTCAAAACCCAGTATGTACACAGAAGTTGAAGATCAAAACTATACTTTGTTTTCCTCACAAATGTTTCAAGCTATAAGGCCATAGGCAGATCAATTAAAATATGGTAGGAAGTACCCAGTTTTTACACACACAAATATAAGACATGTATTTGTCAACAGTACACCATTTTAACCACTGTAAACATGGGTTGCCTTGAGTTTTTGGTAGTATACTCCACATGATTTAATTAACTGTTATACAGCTAAATGTTAACACCCACATGTGTTTTGGTTGTTTTATATTTATGTGTTTGGGAACTTCTTACTGTCATTTTAAAGTGGTCTCCCTGAAGGTGCATTACAAACTGAAACATGTTAGAGGAAAATCAAATAGCTGTAATCTACAACTTTTTTGTATTCATTTTAATATTCTATGTACCATGCATTGTACGATGAATTAGTTTGTAGAACCAATTTTACTTGCATTAAATGTATTCTTTACACATTATCAGTTGGAGCTTCACATGTTATCAGTTGCAGAAGTGATAACATGTGAAGAATACATTTAGTGTGTGTATAGCTGGTTCTACAAACTAATTCTTTGTACATTGTTTTTATTGATTCATATGTTGTTCTGTGCACAGTAAGGATGCACCATTATAAAAATTTGGAAATATTCAGGTTATGAAGTAATGTTACTGTCCTAATTGGCTGGTAAAACCCAAATGATTATGTTGTCTTTGTTTTTAATAAGGATCTTTTAGATAAAATACTCTTAAGTCTGAAAACAGGCCCAGGAATTAAAAGACAGGTGTGTGAACTTAGGCAAACTCATTTGCTTGGCCCAGCATCATCTGTAGGTGTACAAGGGGTAAAGTGCCCACAAAAATATAATCAGTTACGAATACATGATTTAGAGCAGAAAGACACAAGTTGCAGACTAAGAACAAACTGTACCATAATAGATCTTTTAAAAGCCATCTTAATCAGTATTGTGGTGCAAGTTAGCAAAATTGATGATGTAACTGTGCTAAGTTGTTCATGCCAATCATAATCTCTTTGCATTGAACATAAGAAACCTTAACATCTGGCAACTATTATTTTTAGGCTGTTCAGCAAGGCACCAAACTGTTGTCTTATATCCTCTACTTGTTCCTGTATGCATGACAGCTCATTTAGAAAGACACATGCAAATGACCACTTAGTCAGGGTCCTGGTTTTCAAGTCTGTTAGTTGCTGCAATATACTGAGGGAGCGTTATCATAACCAATAGTTTTACATTATTTGTGAATAGAGGATACTAGTTAAAAGGGGGAGTAGACAGGTACACAGTGGTGAGGCAAATTAATGTAGTAAAGAACCATTTGTTCTTGTATTGTTGTGTATACATAAGAATTTGGTCTTTCGTTATATTGGTGGAAGAGTGACACTGATTGCTGTGTTCAGGTGTTAGCCTAACTTAAGTATACTAGTCATTCGTCATAGTGACTTGTACATTTACCATGTGGGAAAGGTGATAATTGAGATATGCTAGGCAGTGTTTTTGAGCCAGCTAGTGTGTAACACCATTGTTCCTACCTGTCTGATGTGTCAGGGACACCCTTCACACTCACAGACAGTAATTTTGGTACCAGTATAATTTCTGTTTAGTGGGGAAGAACTGGAACATGGAACTCTTATCATGTTCACAGAAAATTATATATCTGCATGGAAAATATGGGTGCTATTGTGATAACTGTGATATACATTGAAAGGTTGTCTTTGTTAAGACATTGATGTTGGTAACATTAATTTTTAGTTGTAAGTCTTGTGTGAGTCTGTATATATTTGAGCTTGTGTATGTGAAATATTTAAGTGAAGTACAACCTATGTCCAGAGGTTTCAAGACTGATGGTATAAAAATGAGTACAGTGTACTTACACTCTTGTGTTAAGGATATCCTTTGAAATAGCTTCTTTGTGCATCAGTACACCACTTCCAGTGTTTCTGGAGGTCTTGAAAGCAGTTCTGGTAAGCACTTCATGATATGCTGAAGAGCTGTTTTGTCACAACCGTCTGAATGGCCTTGAAAGTCAGCATAGTGATGGCCTGTCAATGCTCATTTCAGTTGTGGGTATAAGAAAAAATTGAAAGGTGACAAATCTGAGTAGTATGGCGCATGCAGCAAGATTGTGATTTGATGTACTGACAAAAATTCTGTGAAAGATAATGCGGACTACAGATGTGCATTGTCATGGAGGAGGACCCACTTCCCTGTTGCCCACAACTAAGGGCAATGATGTCAAATGCTGTCATGTTAACGTTGCAGTACACATTTTTAGACATCTTGATTTACAGTCTGAAACAGAAATGGCCAGATATTCCTGGTGTGTCTGCAATACATTCAGTCTTGGAACTTGCCAGACATAGGTTATACTTTGTCCCTTTTGTATAAGCTGTTACATGTAGAATGTTTCACTGTGCATGTGAACGTTAATCCATTCTGCAGTAGTCCAAAATATTTTGTATATATCTTTGGTAATTTGTGACTGTCATGTTGCTTATATGAAGCTGATAATTTACTGATGTAAAGGTTGATATAGATGCAGAAGACAGTGCTTCCAGTGTAAGTCCATTGGAGAAGGGAAGTGTATGGTTTGCAGTCCCCGCAAGAAACAGATAAAAAAAAGATACAAATGGCATTTCAGGACACCTTAAGGCATTATAAATGAAAAGTAGAGCATTGTACTAAAATTCTAATAGATGTTAAAGGATATCATGTTATTCCACTACTGTGAAACACAAAAAGAATTCTATTGTGGATTTCCACACTAAGAACATGATGTGAATGCAGCAGAGTGGTAATGTAGTTTTTTGTCCTCTTGCAAACTGTATTGAACTGGAGTAAAGATGCAGGTGTTAAAGAGCCAAAGAGGTATTTATACTGTAGTAGGGAAAGGAGTTTCTTGTCACTTTGTCTCAGGGTTGAAAAGTTTGCATTTCAGGACTGCATAGTATTGTAGTGCTATATTTAATTTCTCCCTGCACTTGTGATCTGGGGGATCTCTGTGTTCTTTGAAATATATCCTCAAATACAGTATTGTACAGAATAAAAGATGCTGGTATAGTACCAAAATTGTGTGTTTGAAGACGAATCTGTCTATGAAGACAAAGCAGAAGACAGCTGACCAGGTTGATTTAGCAGTCTCTTTATTATGGAAGGTATGTAGCTAAAATATTGGACAAGTTACTAGCTACCCCAACATGTTCACATGTCCATACCCACTTAGTTGCTTGATATTAATTTTAATGGAGTTCTCCCCTATGTGCCTAGGCATTCATTTACTTTCAAACTTTTGAACCAAAATTCTTAGTAATAAGCCCCCAATCACCCTCATTAATGCTAAATGCTCCACCCATCTCATAGTATATGAATTAGTCATTGTAATATTTAGAAAGTATAAAGAAACTCCACTTTATGCAGTTTTTGCAAGCCTATTGCTGCTTCCTATTCTTGCCCCTAATCTCAAACTTGCCCTGCCACATCTGTACCCCTAGTAAGAGAAAGTTCACACCCATAGAAAACAAGAGGCAAAATTATTGTGTTTATTTTATATGATTTTTGGAGGCACACAAGAATAGAATATGTAACAGTGGTAAGCATTCATGGCATTGTGGCCCAGACAAAAGCACTGTTTATTTTTTAATCTTTTAATTATTGGAAATATTTGAACATTGCTGTATATTATTGGACTTTATTAGCTAGGTTTATAAGTTGGTCCAGCATTCTGACAATCAGATGTGATCATATTATGAGTTTCCAGTCCTTTTTTCTGGACACACTTCCTTAGATTGCTTTTTTGAGTGGTATTTACATTTTTAACAAATTAAGAAAGGCAAGTTAATATGTCCCAATCAGTTTCAGTTTTCCTAGTTTGAGTTTTGTAATGGGACCCTGAAAGCACATCAGAAGAATGAAAATCAGACACTCAACACAACAAAAGTGCTGTGTGTTGACATGTCATTACATTACATCCACTCTTTGTCTTGTATCACGTCCTGGTGATGGAGTGATTCAATCCAAAACACAGACCCAGGCCTGTGAAAGTGATTATAAATTGTGTTTCAACTCGTGGATTATCGTTTTTCCTCTGTTAAAATCCTACATGTTTCAGGATCAGGCTGCCATCCTTGAAAAGTCTACTAGCACAAAGGATTACAAGTTCAACATACTAATGTAGGTGGTGACTGGTATCATTACATTATTAACATTCTAGAATACACATAGTTTACAAGCATAAATTTACAATGTTGTGACATTAAAAGTATGTGATAGTCTCTTCAAGTACAAGCTCGCAGCCGTTTATATTTTCTGTGGATTATGTATACAAACATCTGCCTAGATTTATTTGACCCTTTGTTTTAATATCGCAATATTGTATATTTATGCTTGTCACCTTTGTGTATTCTAGAATTTTAATATTGTAATGATACAAGTGAGGTTGATCATTACCTACATTGGTGTGTTGAATTGTATTCCTTTGTAGACTCCCTGAGGATGACACTGGTGCCGAAACATGTTAGACTGATATTTTTTCACGAACTGTATTTTAAATAAGTGAACTCGTTAGTATGTAAAAATATTCACGGTGTAACAAAAAATGTATTGCATGATTTGACCGTAATTGAAATGACTCACTCGCTTTGCAATTAGATATTCTAATGATCATACGAAATAAACATCGCGAATTAAAGACGTTCCACAATTATTTTTAACAAAACATTACTCCTTTAAGTAAGAAAATAAGAACTCTTCAAATTAAGTGGAACTGATAAATTTATGTAAAGGTTTATTTAGTTTAAATGCACATATATATTATAAATTGAAGAGTGGTACATAGACAATATCTGTGTAACACATACTGTCTACACATAATCTCCTTGTTGGTTGAAACAAGTGTCCCATTGGTCCACGAGACGATGGATACCGTC
>Ga0123354_10004406_pt1 | contig 19944 bp, 9 predicted proteins | sample TergutLab28metaG_2_FD_97872 | JGI IMG/M metagenome (GOLD analysis project Ga0123354, IMG submission 97872) | Labiotermes labralis P4 segment gut microbial communities from Petit-Saut dam, French Guiana - Lab288 P4 | ecosystem: Host-associated > Arthropoda: Insects > Digestive system > Gut ...
CCGTTGCGCTGACCACGTGACACCCATCTATCCGCAAAAGTTGGCACTAACTTCGCCGACCGGCGGCGGCCGCTCTGTCGGTATAGTTCGCGTGCGGACTAAGGCCACGGAGTTTAGTTTAGTACACCAGTTGAGAGAAGTGAAATATAGTGTGACGCTACAACGGAAGAGAATTGAAGGGAAGTATCTCAGCCAGATTGGTTTCGACTGAAACAATGAGGCGCGGGATTTAGAATAGTTTTACAGCACTATTCGAAGATCAATACGATGCTTATTACCTCCGCCTGTTTCTCTTCTCAGCCACCCCCCCCCCTCCTTCCGCCCGGTCCTTTATTGTGGGCGTATCTGTGTGGGGTCGTTACGACAGGAAACAAGTGACAACAGAATTACATTGTTATAACTTGCATTTAAGTCACTCTTCCGTGTTTGTGTGTGTTGTTAGTCTAAGAATGCACTGAAACGTGTACGTAGATCACGTCCGACGCACCAAACCTGTGACTTGCTGTTTACGTCAGCTTTAACTGTGGCAGTTGTCCAGGGGCCGAGCAATACATAATATCGCGGGCGTTCACAGAATGCCACAGGCGAAAGGAGTGAAACCAAAATGTACCTTCTGTAAAACAGTCACCCCTTCGTCTTCGTTGAAGAGCAGTGGAGAATGTCTGTTGTAATCTGGTAGAATATGCATGTTTTTAAATGTGTTATGTAAATGTGAGTACATTATGTTGACCAGCCTATGTTTATAATAAAATTGATGTTAATGGATCACGTTTATTATCGCTAGATAATCAACCACATTCATGCTTCAGTAATGCAGAATGACCGGTTGAACACACTAGCCATTTATTTTAATCATATTATTTGTGTAAAGTCATTAATCAACATTGTTCTTGCAGTATTGGGTTGAATAGATAGTAAATATGATTTTAAAAATTGCCTTCATTTTATGCGACTGCCTCGTTCTGTCAGTCGCATTCAGGTTCATAAAACTGATGTGTGATTAGGATATTTGTGCGTTTCTACCGAATGGAAATGGGTTAAAATCGAATGATGAATTTTGCACCTAATGTCGAATTTTATGTTTAGGGCAGGTTCATTACGAAGTTCTACAAACCAGCTGCGTTCTTGAAATAATCGTGCCATTGTTTTTAGCATTGTTATAAAGTCCTGCGGTGTCACACCGCGTGTTTTGGTAGATAGCTAGCTCCGTTGTCGAGGAAGCCATCTTGCAAACTGTACCTTGACGTGTAATAGTGTAATCTCAACGCCAAACGCTCTGCGACTATATACTGTTATACAGTATGAATATATCCTTAGTTGTCTAGCGCGGAACAAACGGAGCCTGTTCCCTTTTTTCAACGCCTTGCTGCATAAAGCCGCCTGGGAAATTTATTTGACTCTTAGGAACATCCTGCTACGATACTAACGCACATGGAGACCCTGTGGGGCTGAACACGATTTCATAGGGTTTTCCTTCATCTTTCAACAGGCACATAATGCAATATCTTAATCGTGTCGTTGCGAATACGGTCCCGTTTGCGTCCCTCTGTACATTTTAACTGTATTAAGATAATTACAGATTTCCTCGGCCTGGTATTTGTGAGGCACAGAACACAAGAGTTTACATCGTACTTACGTGTATTGAATGAAGGCCGACATCAGTGGCCGCGTTCGAAGGCGTGGGTCAGCTGCAACTCGCTTGCTGGGATTACGGGTTCGAAACCCGCCGGGTTTATGAATGTGTGTCTTATGTCTTTGTATTGTCACGTAGAGGTCTCTGCGACAGGCTGGTCACTCGTCCAGAAGAGTCCTACCGACTGTGGTGTGTCTGAGTGTGATTATGAAGCCTCGATAATGAGGAGGCTCTGGCCCTCTAAGGGGCTACTGCGCCGTGAGGGGGGATTATGAAGTTAATGATCGATAATGCGACAAGTGTCTGCTGGACTACTTTTAATTTATCTGCAGCCTGTTGTGAAATTTTAAAGTTTTCGTATTAGTTCTCTACAATTTACGAATTTCAGAAATACATGTCTTCAAACTGGATCTTTTTTTCTAGATGCGGTACGCACAGAATTGTTATGTGAATGAAATCATGTGAATTATTTTGAAGTATTAATACAGTTTGTGTACTGATTGGGTAAAGTAAATTAAATACTCAGCTGTATTTTCTTAAGGACTTTTTTTTGTACGAAATTTTGTTCATAACGGGTTTGTGAAGAATTTGCGTTCATTGTGCGAGTTTACATATTGCTGTTAGGTGACAGTGGAAACCGTGACAGATCGTTGCCTTTGTTTATGTGCCTACAAAGTTTAAGGTTGGAGGTATAACCGTGTGTGAGCTTAATAAATAGGTAACGCATTCCCCGTTACAGGCCTGGGGTGGTCCAGAGGGTTCCAGGAAGTTAAGGTTACCAGATTTCGTGACAACGGCACAGGGTGGTTGTAAAGTTGTCAGCCTTACACACCGGCCGTCTTTACCCCCAGGACATGCTCCTGGTACTCGTTTCCGTTAGAGGCTGAGTCGACCCCAGGGCCATAGTGCGATCGGAAGTATTTTATATCAATGAAAAATTCTAGTTACACCAGCTGGGATCGAACCAGCAACCTTCCGATTTGTGGTACAGCACCTTAACCACTGTGCCACCGCTTGAGCTTAATAAATAGTTGTACGAAACTTATGGTGATCGCAAAAGGTCTACTTTTGTTGTAGACATCACGGAGTCATAACTCGTCACGAAGAATAGGCGACTCCTGGTTCTGCTCAGCCCCTGAAGACAGATTCCTTTGAAGTGAGCCCAAATTGTGTACGACTACCTCCTTATCCTCTGCAGCTAATTTTCTGCTTACAGTGATACTATTCTTCTCTCTGTGCTGAGAGCTGTTGTATAAACCACTAAGAAATAAAAATAGTAATTAAGTTTTACTTGTGCTGAGGTTTAGATATCTTAAAGCATGCATGTATGTGTCGCAGTTTACTGTTTTTAATTATGTTCGTTATTAATAACGATAGGCTTGCGTATTTGCAAAACTGGGACAGCGTAACACATTTTAAGATTCTACATTTAGTTGTGCTCTCGTTATTATGAACCCCGAAGTTTACACGGGCGCTTAGTTGGTGTTGCCGATGGCACTAAACTGTTCGCATGCTGCCAGTAACATGTCTATAGTTAATCTGTTTAGCTGTGATATTCAGGTCTGTCTTCTAAGATGCCACTTAAGACATGGGCTGCCTAGGCCTACGTTTAAACCAACGACGTGGCACGGAGTTATTCCTAAGACATATTATTATAATTAGTACCGTCAATACACAACATCTATAAAAACCAGATGCTTAATTACAATTGGGTTGTACTTGGCGACATGTTTCGGCCGTTAAACGGCCATCCTCAGGCCAACTTAGAACAATGTTGTTAAGGTACAGTCAAAATTGTTATCCAATGGGATCCAGTTGTTTACATCTGGTTTTTATAGATGTTGTGTATTGACGGTACTAATTATAATAATATATATATATATATATATATATTTATGATACACAACGGGATGGCCCCTTCAAAAAAAATACTCCTAAGACGTTTATAGATACGATTATAAAGAAACCCCTGTAGTTTATGGACTCTCATAGTTCATGATAGTGTTCAAAGCAGCTCGCCAGTGGTCCCTACTTACAACCGGATGAAATCAGTCTCTCTACTTGCATCCTGTTTGTTCACGATTCATCGCCATATTACCCCCCTCTCCATGCTCATGCCTGTCACGTGTTCCCAACAAAATTTTACTCTGACATGGCAACAAATAATAACTCATCTCATTTCTGCCAGTAGCCGTCCTAAATATAGATCTGTTTATCATAAATGAAGGATTCGGGAAGCAGGATTGTAACAGGCCATGAGCGCTTTCACATTAGTATGCTTCATGGACCACAATTGTGCACAGACCGTGGTGTACGTGTGATGTTCCACTGGTCACTTTTAAAAACCGCACAGGATTGATGCTGTAATGATGGATACGTGTACTTTACACAGTACAGCGTTGAATATGCAACACTGCAATACACGTACGTCAGCTGAAATCCACAGATGCCATGGTATAATTCCATGGAGCTTAGTGCTCGTGACATCTGCTTCGTCCTATTTATACGTTTCTGTATTTTCCAGGAAAGGCTCGAAATTGATCCTGGATAATTATGGTTTTGAGCTTTTGTTGTTGTTGTTGTTGTTGGTCTTCTTCTTCTTTATATCATGTTGTGCCAGTGTAGCCGTGGATAGTAGTACAGTAGGTTGCAGCTGTCGTAAGCTGCTAAGGGATTGTGTTGATTGTGTTATTGTTCTGCTTGGAGTACACAAAAATATAGTGGCGAATGCTGATAGGGCATCATAAAACCACTAAATCTGGAGGAATATAAAAGAAAACTCGAAAGGGTGTACCCCATTGTATAATGTAAAAATTAATAACGTTCTTTGAAGTTTATTAACTGTTGAAAGTTATCTGTATTACCGTAAAGATTTGGTTTGTACTGCGCAGTAAAAACTCCGTTTTGGTTACAGCAGCCAGTCGATTAATGTTGTATGTTCTGAACACCACATGCAACGTGGAACTGCCCTCCGTGGGCAGAATGTAAAACATTTCGAAGTTAAAACTGGTGGTAAAAGATTCTAAAAGTATCTTCTGTCTGAACTGCGAAGGCAGTACGTATTTTTTTGGGAATGTGTGGAACCGCTCACTCACCAACAGCATCACAGCCCTCGGCCACACTGCTGTGAGTAAACCATCTTGCAAAATTAGTTCGCTTCACTACAACCGGTATCCACTTGAATGCAACTTGATTTTAGCTAGTTGTAAATACAGTAACCACTGAACTCGAAAGGGTTAACACCGTGGAACGGAATATGCTTCAGAAGCAGACAGTGGTTCGTGCAATCAAGAACTTTTATTTCTTAATGGAACCAGAAATCTGTATTAGCATTTTATATGAACTCATGATCCGTGCATTTGATTGACTGATTCATTAAGGCGCGTTTACACGGGTCCCCTAGGTTGATCAACGCGGTTGAATCAACCAAAGTGAACCGTGTAAACAGTTCCTTTCAACGGAAGTTGACGGGTGAACAAGTTGGCGGTGGCCATCTTTCGTTCAACGTCGTTGATTCACTTTGGGTGACTCACCACAGATTACCCGTATAAACAAGCAGGTCACGACCTGTTCCCCAGTGTAGAACGAGTTGTTCTAGTGTGTGTTCAGTGCTTTTAATTTGGCTTCTCAATTTTGTCAACTACTTTCTAATTATGGTGTTCAAATGGAGGGAAGATCACACACAACCTGTGCTCGATATGGTGCAGATATGCATTCTCTCATGTTTGTGTCTTGTTTCTCTATGTATGGTTTTAGTTTTGATAATAATTCGAAAAACTGTTCTCGAGACATCCTTAAATGATTTTTATACATACATCTTCACTTGCCCATTCAACTAACAATATGTTTGATGCACCCACTGCGTTACGTCTCATTATCCACGGCTTAACCCACCTTCGTTTGTTACTCTTGTTTCTTTTTTCTAAAATCTGTTGACATTCTGCCACTAAACAGTCACACATCACAACAACACCTTCCCGCACAAGTTCATTTGCCGCCATTTTTTAAATCGACTGCCTCGTTCGCTCTTGTGGAACTGTGTAAACAGTATTGTTCAACCGTTGAATTCAATTTCATTGATTCAACTGCGTTGATCTACCTGGCAGACCCGTGTAAACGCGCCCTTAGCATTTGGGTTCGAGCCCTTACGGTCCCGATGCATCTAGGTTGATCGTGCATTAATCGAATGTATAAAATAATTGTACCAAGAAAGTGGAAACAAATATATTCATATTAATCTTTATGGAAGCCATTTGTTGTGTTGGATTGAATAAATGTGGTTTGTATATATTAAAGTTAGTGTATTTACACGTTTACAAGAGTTAGTAACTTCATCATTTCCTGAGGCGGTTAACTGCGGTATCCTTATTCTCTGTTCCCTAAGTACACATCTTAATATCAATTTGTCATCCACCCCAAAATCTCCTAGGTGGTTTAACCTTTTCGGGGTTTACAGCTGAATACACGCTGTTTTTCACATTTCCCATGAGTGGCATGTAGGATACCCTACCGAACCTCGCCTTATTTGATTTATTATCCTAGACTATTTAGCGAGGAGTACAAATTATGAAGCTGTTTTCAGTCACCTGCAACACCTTGTTGCTTCCTTCCTGTCTAAAACTGTACGGCTGTGATTTCTGATAACTAGTTACTTTTGTCGGTACAGCGATAGGGCTATGGGCCTCGTATTCATTGGGTGCCGTGTGATTTTCCTGGGGGGGGGGGGGAAAGGGGGCGGGGGTGGGGCACAGCCTGCTTTTGCCAGCTGACGCCGAAGGCAAAAAAAGCCTGGAGCTTAATCTCCACAAAAGTGGCAGACGTTGGACCTATCGTCTGCTGTTGCGACCTTCCTGTGCCTTCATTATTTTGTAACCTTCACAAAGTCTACGTAAATGCTTCCGTTATTTCTCGAGATGTAGTTAGGTAATGCATATACGGGACCTTTAAATCACAGAAGGAGCAGACATTTCGGGCACCTTTGGGATATATAGTATTTAAAGTTATTGCATTTTGTAGTATATAGCAGCTGGGGTATGACAGAGATCGATTAACGCGTGTGACGTTAGTTTGCGAGATTATATTACCCCTGGACCGGTAAGTGCTCTGTCATTAACAGTCACTGCGTGTCCTCTAATTTAGATTAATGGTGACATACGAAATTGCAGTCCGTCGTTACAAAAAAGCAGTTCATACCTGTTAGCGGTAAGAATTTACGCCTGAAGCTGTGGATAGCATGATTTGTAAGATCTGATTAATGGAATCGTCATGTCATGGTGCAAATCATTATTCGCATGCCTGTTGTGCGAAGATGCTCGTGTTTGATCCCAGACCAGTGCATGTGGGATTTATGATAGGGTAAGTGGCAGTGGTACACTCTTCTCCATGTACTTCGGTTGTCCCCAGTCAGCATTATCCTACCTATGCTCCATAACTGCATTCCATTCACGTAATTCGGCGCTGTGTAATCGCAGAATTTGACAGTATAGTTAAATAAATCGCTTTTCTACTTCTTTTCCAACTCACATTTCTTCTGCATCATGGCATGTTTTATGTAAAATGACACTATAGGTAGCACACTAGAGGTTCTTATTCCGCCGATGCCACGGTCCGCCATTGGTCACGATCCTAAGCCAGTTAACACCAATTCCGTGCGGTCTGTTTTAATATTATCTTGATTTATGTATAGTAGAGTAATCGCATGATTTACAGAGGCTGAACGAGTTGAAAGGTGTCGCATAAATTTCGCTGTTGTTTAGCTGTGAAGGTCATAAATGTACTAACGCGATTTGTTTTAGATTGCAAACAGGAAACGACGGAATCCGGATCGAGCGGTAGCATTCATTCCCAAAATTATGCTGCTCTGAATATCTACGTGCGTGACGATCATGTTTAGATGTGTTTGCCCTGGGGCTGGCACTGTGACGGTCGCGTTCTCGTGTTGAGTTACTTCGGTGGAGATTAATGTTTCTCGTTAAAGGGCAACACTCGTGAAGGGTATGCTTGTTGGCAAGGACTGGGTTGCTGTGGGCTGATGTCGTATTCCCATGAGCTTCTTAACAAGATTGCTTTTCACCGCAGATGCTACGTGATGAGGCACAAACCATATTCTGCCCGAATTTCAGTAGCACGTAATACATCGGACAGCTATGATCCATGTGATGGAATAATGCATAGTATCTTCATCTGGAAAATCATGCTCTGGTGTATTTCCTGTGACACGCCTGTATTATATTAGGCTGAGGCTCTACTCCATGTTGATGTAACACTGTAAAGACAACGGGTGGGAGTGCCAACTCCATGGAACAAAGGCCTTGAGAAAATAACAGATTCGCAATCAAGAAATTCCGTTCATTTTGTGGAACCCGAACGTTCATTGTCGTGTTCTCAATAACCCGCCACATACGGCTGTCCTTGGCCAGATGAATCCCATTTACACCCTCCAGTGGTGTTTCTGTAAGATACTTTTAGTATAATCTTTCCACGTTGCCCGTTCGCTTCACTGGGGCTTTCTTTTGGTCTCCATTCTCTCCTGTGCGTGCCACGTGCCCTTTCAATCTCATGTTCCTTTGATGTGATTACCCTAATAATATTTGTTGGCGTGTAAGCATCGTGAAGCTTATCATTATGTAATTCTCTTCAGCCTTCTCGTCTTCACTTACCCATCGGGTCCAGATATCTTCCGCAGCATCCCGGCTGGAACACCCTTGCCGTGAGTTATTTTCTTAGTGTTTCATACGCATATGTAACAAGATGCAAATGTATAGTGGTTAATATTCAATTCGTGTTTTCATTTAACAGACGGGAAGGGAAGTAATCTGTGCGAAGTTGTGGTAAGAATTTCTGGAATTTGGTGTGCTTCTAATATCGTCGCAAATAGAATTTTTGTTCGTTAGTTCTGTGCCATATATTTTCAGGCGATTTGCCAAGTGTATTTGTGTTGTGATTTGTAGTACTTTTTTTTTTGGAGAGGCCTGAACATATACGTACATCTAGACGAACCTCCTACCTACTTTTTTTTAAAGCAGTGAAGGCTGCTTCAGATTACTCTAAACAGTCTTTCAGCTTTACATTTTAGTACCTGATATCACTGAACTCAATACAGAAATGACCGTAAGTCGTGGTGAGTGTATCGCACCCCTGTTTCGTATTCTGGGGTTCCCGGGTTAAAATTTCGACTCGAATCCCAGCACTTACGACTGAGTTATTCGTGTTTATTCCTAGTTACTCTGTGGAAATACTGAGGCAGTTTCTATTGATAGTCATCTAACCATTTGATAGTATGTAGTCTACTAATAACGTCTTGCTTATGTCAGTGGGTAACAGCCATCGAAGTGTCAGGAAATCTGCGGAACTTTTAGAGCCGTACATTGCTTAAACTCTCTTCTGATTTCACGAAGAAAGTGGACTAACCTAAAATATTGAACAGGAGAATTATTTATTTCCACAACTTCTGTTTATAGAAGTGTCGGTTTATATCCCTCCAGAATTTCCCGGTAAGCATGAAACAATATTTGCAGAATTGTGCGTCGTTCCAGGGAGGGTTTTACGAGGACGAGCTCTGACAGTAGAATGAGACACTTTACCGTCAAGTTAGGCGGACACGCGACGTAAAACTTCGTTTCTCAGAAGCGCTGGCCAGAAGACTTGTGCATAATAGATTTTTTGTTGCATATCGGTGATGTCATTTTTTTCATTGCTTTCATATCCGTTCTGTAAACTGAAATACAGGCTTAATCAAAAACAAGCTCAACGAAGCTCAACTTTTTCCACTTGAGAAGCTAATGTTTTCTGAGCTAGGCAAGGAATTTCTAGCTTCAAATTTAACACCGACGTTTATTACTGTATTTACAGTAGCTTGTCAGTGGACGCTATCCTATCCAGATGGACCTAGTTCAAAACACGACACTGTATTTCTTTCTGGTCAGATAGAATGCCTGTGAATATTGAAATGCCTTGTGCACATACCAGACAGACATGGCAAGAGGCTGCGGGGGACTTTATGGTGAAACATTACAGCGCTGCGGTTGTGACGGACTGACTATCCTGAATGATTTTTTGCGTGGTTTTTCTGTTTCCCGCCTGGCACATGCCAGTATAATGTGTAATTTTATTCTACGACACAACCATCTAGTCAAAGCCTGTTGGTATTGCTATCGCTGTGCTTCTATACAATCATTTTATTGCTTTTTATAATAAGCCCTTTCCTGTATAATACCTCTGTGGATTCAGTCCTAATTTTCCTTGAGCAGGAACGGTTGTGCGTCTGCCTCTTCTCCGTAGGTTGGCTCACTGTCGACATTGCTCCTCGCGTAAAAAAATCCTTTTGCTGTTGACTGTATATTGTCTTACAGAATGGCGTATAATGCATGTATATATAAGTTTCCATTTGGTAAAAGTGTCATTCCTCCCCAGTTGCTACAGGCATTATACTGTTATTGCCCTCTTTAAATGTGTGTACTGTGTGTGTTCGGAACGGTATGATCACTAAGAAGTTATAAACCGAACTATCGGTATCTATGGAAGTATACTCCCTTCTCGTTTGCGAAATTGCCTAAATCATCCATATTTTGGACTGGCTACGGCCTGGACGGTCCGAGAATCGGATTCCGCTGGGGAAGAGATTTTCCACACCCGTCCATACCGGCTCTGTGCCCCAACCAACCTCCTGTGCAACTGGTACCTTGTCTTCTCTCTGGGTTAAAGTGGCCTTAGCATCGCTTTGATCAGCACTCCCGTCTAGGGCCGAGGTTAAAGAAAGGGTACAGCTATACCTCTGCTCGACCTCTGGGCAATCGTGACCTGTTCTAAGTTGAACTTTACCGTACTGTACCTTTTCCATCTATATGTGTCTACATCCCGTTGTCTTTAGACGAAATAGTGACATTTTCATGACATATGTAGCCATTATCTTCCGGTAAAAGTTTCCTCTTTATATTTTATTTCCATACAAACGAATTGGCTGCACGAACTGCTGGAGTGGGAATGGACATGGTGGTATTAAGTGCCGAGTTTTAAATTCTGTGTGGGGAAAAATATGCGGAGTTTGCAGTGAATGCGAGTTTGTATATTTTAATGTAACCTGAGCGCTGTAAGGTATTTAATTACCTAATACAATTAATGTCACTCCAGTAGTTCGACTCTTCTCAAGTCTTCACGCCACTTATGCCAGTACGGTTGCTGGACCGCTGCAGCGTTGCCGTCCTTCGTAATGACGGCGTTGGAACAGCATGCAGCTCAATGTTGCTTTGGTTGACAACACTCTTAAATTTAATCCTGAACCATCATTTATCCTGGCGGAATTAATATTTTCTTCTCCTCCCACCGTAATTCACTAAAGTGGAAGGGTAGTAGGTATAAGCGTATTTTAAAAATGGGTCACTTTCACTTTGTTTTACATAATCCATGTTCCACATCATCATTCGTAGTTACGAAGGAGGTTGGTGTAGTGGTAACACTTGCATTTGGGACGAGCCCGGTCGAATCTCGGCTGAGATACCGGTTTTCTTCACTGAGGATTTTAGTATGTTTGGAGAGCCCGCAGACTGTTGCCGGGAAAGTACCTCGATTATGCCACCACCTCTCTTGTCGAAGTCCCCTCCAATTTATAGCTGCACCGTCATCATTCCACTTGACGCTACAGTTAAATGTTCTGTCAGATGAAGGTAAAGAAGGTAATGTTGTCCTTGTGTGCGCTATGAGACTGGAGGTATAGATCCACTAATTTTTAACCTAGGCGCAAAATGGCTGTAAGTGGTGTGATTCACGCGCCGGTATAATCTTACATACTGACGGAATTATGAACTACGGTATAAATCATTGCACTAAGTAAATGGTCTGTTAAAGTCGCCATGCCATTTGATGGTATTGAACATTCCCTTTTGAAGACGGGTCGCTAACAGCTAGATCCGTGAACTTCTTCTGAGTAGTATTTAAGAATTTAATTTGTCCGTAATAAAGAAAATTTTGTTTCCGTCACCCAAACACCAGACGGTTTGAAGTGAGGGAAATGTTCGGAGTTTATTGTGAGAGCCATATATTCACTCGGAATGCAAAATTAATGGTATATTAAATGGAGCAGGGAGTGCAGTTTGTAACCACTGTGCTCTATCATTTCTCTGCATTAGCAACCACTGCATTTGCTGTAAATTATTTAAGTTCATTATATACGTATTTTAGTGAGAATTGATGAAGGAACACACTTTAGCTCGACCGTGATAATTGTAGAGTATCGTATTGTATTGCTCAGTACGTTTAGGACCAGTAATACACACAATGGGAACGTCGGGAATATACGTTGAAATTAACTCAATAATACGGATGTTATGTAGTTTGTAATTAAGTGGTACTGTGTCACCTTCATCTCTTTCCGAGGGTAAAATTTCTTGGAGGTGTACTACCACTCGCGCGTAGAGGTCTTCATGTTGTGATGCTCAATTAAGCCGCTAGTGAAATTCACTTCCCACCTTTGCGTGTACATTGAAATATGTCATGGCTCTTTTGAGTGGAGTTTTTATCCGGCGATCCAGATGAATGAAATGCACTGAGGCGAGTCCATGTCTTTGAAGCTGTGGTCCGCTTAAGGGATTCACAGTGTTTTGCGTCTTGTAGCTTGCTGGCCATTGTGTAAAGAAAACCATAATTTCACCACAATAAAAATGTCAGGAAGTGTATTTGTACACTTATAGGAGGAGTGGGTGAACTGTAATTTTATGTGGCGCATAAATTTGGAACTGAAGAATCTACACGTGTTGTTGTTGTATCAAGGGAACTCGTGGTCGGACGGTTGTCACCTGTCTTCAGCGCCGAAGCAGTCGTTTGGCAGCTACACACTAAAGAAGATGGCGAGGCGGAAACAGTTGTGAGGCGGTGGCTGATGGCGAAGGACACGGATTGTTGTCAATATTGAATAGGAAACTCGACCGACGATATGACAGGTGCTCCAAGTACGACAGCGACTGTGCGGAAAACGAGAGGGATATCGGTACAGTTAGACACGAACTGTTTTTATCAGTGATAACAAGACAGGCAATCCAAAATATATGCTTATTAGACTTTTTTTACTGGCCATTATCTGGAAGTTAAGTGCGACTAGTGTTAACATGTTTAGTGGGGTGAGAAACATTGCTGTAGCTCGGGTAAATGGGAAGCTTCCAGGAGCACATAGCCTTTGACTTCTGCCAGGATCCCCGGGAGTGCCAAATGCCAGGGAGTTTTTAGGAGGAGGAAGTTGCATTCGATTTTGCTGTGAAGTTTGCGGTCTCAGGGCGGGTTTAAGTGTTTTGTTTATTTTTTGCTAAGAAAATTGGCATTTTCACGTAGATAGACATTTTTGTTACACTGGGATCTGTGAACTCCGTATCGTGTTGGCCACTGAGGTACGTACTTCACTTTGGTTCGTTTTCAAATTTAATAGCGCCATCAGTATTCCTGATTGTGTAGCGTTGAATTAACATTGATTTGGAAGGTACATGAAAAGAAGCGATTCGATTTATTGTTGGAGGAACACAAACAAAAATTTTCCCGACTAATGTACTTCTGGTTCTTGTTGGTCGAAAATCACACCGCTTTACACACGCTTAGAATCGAAGTCATGGTGCCCGTTCGGCGTAGCTCAGGTTTTGTTCGTATCCTGGTTAGACCTCATTCGTTTGAATTCCTCCTCCAACTCCCACCCTGTCGTCTATGATCGAACCGATTCATATTTTGGAATAAAGGCGTCAAGAGGCGTAAGTGACCAGCCACGTCATTGTGTACACCGGCCCAATAAAAGCGCTGGTGTTTTCTCGATTCAGGGATTCAATCGGTAACTGGCTTCCCTTTCTCGAGTTTGAAAGAACCTCATGCCAAACCCATCTGGAGCTAAGAGTGACTCAGCATTCCGGCATGTAATTCGTTCTAATGGTCTCAACCTAAAAATTTCATCTACATATGGAATAACACATTAAGCCCTGGTAGTAATTTGTGAGCATTTCCACACACCTTGTACAGGAATTCGACTGAACTCAGTGAGTGCTATTACTGCCGTTGTTAACGCAGTAACTTGTAGCACTTCGTGGCAATTTAATGCCTTCTGATTCTCGTATTTTTTTCTGGAAACTTCGGGCGGTAATTGTTACGTGAACTGTGCAGTTTCTGTCATGTGTTCAATATTGCGAGATAAATTATTATTTTTGTCCCTCCACACCACATCTGGTATTCAGTACATCTTATTTGTGTATACATAATTACTTTTTGTGTATATCTACGTTATCAATCGTATATTTTAAACCGTTATAGAGATATCCCGAAAATTACTCATCCCACTGCCTAGGCACATTTTCCTGACGTGAGTTTGTAATGTATTCTGGTTGTAACGCCTTTTTGGATTTTGGGCTAACAGCGACGTTTTATTGGCGCCTGTCATCTGAGTTTCCAGGGTAAACGCTGCAGTTTCGATCCACAAAACCGGACAGAACGTCAGAATTCGGAAGAGTGACGTTGATTAGTATGCGCCGTGATAAGCTGACAACATGTGTTTTCATTATGTGCTCACATGAAGGCTACATCACAGAACTGCAGCGGCTACGCCTGTGATGTGTGTGTTTGTGTGTACATATATATATATATATATATATATATATACACACACGAGGGCAATTCAAAAATCAACGTCCGATTGGTTTGGTAAAAAGAAACGCGTTGTCATAGCGCCAAAGCGCACGCTCAGTCGTAACAAGTAACGTTTGTTATCGCTGAACGCCTACCCTTATACATTTTCGCTGCATAGTGTAGGAGTAATTACCGATGAAACATGGACACTATCCTCGCCGCTTCCGCCAGCTGTGAGGTACGTATTATGGGGCCGTAAGGGAATTTTTTGACAGAATTAATGACACCAGGGACCACAATAACGTCAGAGGTTTATTGTGATAAAAAACGACGCGGGATGCTCACTAAAGGCGTCGTTCTCCTGCACGACAACGCGCGGCCACCACACCGCAGCTCGGACAAATGTTTTACTCAAGCTCTTCAACTGGGAGATTTTCGACCACCCCTTACAATCCGGACCTGGCGCCAAACGACTAACATCTTTTCACCAAGATGGTCTGGTTGGCTACCCAGCGCTTCCACACCAACGAAGAGCTCATGGATGGAGGCAACAACTGGCTGCATAACTTGGCGGCACCGTTTTTTTAAGAGGGGCTAAAAAAACTAGTGTCACGGTACGACAAGTGCCTTAATGTGGATGGCATCTGTGTGGGGGAAGTAGTGCTGTTATGTATGTAACTGTTCCATGTAATTAAGTTTTTTCTCTGTTTTGTATTTTTTTAACCAGCCAATCGGAGGATGATTTTGGAATTGCCCTCGTATATATATCGAGATATATATGTCTATATATGCGCGCGCACACATACATAAGACGGAAAATGTAACTGGTGCAGTGCCTTTTTAAAGACATAAAATGTAGGGGACTTCATAGACGTAACTTGAGGCACCATAGTACTCGTATAGTGTTTGTTAAATGTCGCAGTAAACACTTGTATTCTATTAATAGTTGACTGTGTGTTGTGAATTTCATTATAAAGTTTTTTAAAAGTACGTAATTGTTTTTGCAATAAATAAATCTGAATTTTGTAAGACCATTCGACTTCGCCAGTACGGAGTTCTGGAAGTGTAATGTAGTGCAAATTTTCACTCCCTTTTCGTGTTACTGTAGGCAGCCTGATTATTTTGACAGAATATGAACCATATGGTGTCGTAAATAGTCCGACATTCCTCAAGTTTCGGAAAGGATGTAGCGTTTCTTCAGTAGGTGACAACTCGTGGCATTTTAAGAAGCACTTCAGTCTGTAGACTGCTCTTTATTTCATGTAAAATTAAAGTACATGTGCGCACCGTGAATGCCAACGGAACAGTGGAGTTATAGCTCTACTTTCTTTAACTTCTACACTGGTTATAGGTGAGTGGTCAGCTTCACTTGCCGGCAGTTTTACCCCGTGGATAATGTCTGCTGTCCGTTGAATAGGAGGCTGGGTGGGTCTTAGAGCCGGAATGAACGCTTGGATGAGAGGTCTTATGCCGGCACCGGAAGGTGAACTACGTTTTCTCGATTGCCCAGCCCGTAACCTAGTCACTATACCGACTGAGATTCCCCCTGTGCTAAATTTATATCGTCGAATGATAACGGAGACCGGTTAACTGATAATTCTAGGGATGTGGGACGAAGTGGTCATAAAGTAACTAAGAGTTATGATGAAGATAGCTGGTCTTCGGACGGAGATTTGAACAGGAATACGGAATGCGATTGCTTCTCTCCTGCTCACTGGAGTGTTGGCCGGTCTTCCGTCAGCCACCTTCATTGTCTTTTCAGCTCATGTGCACACAGCCGTTTCCGCTTCTTCCAATGTTTTATTTCCAAACACAGTTATAATTGGCTTGCTTCCTCTTTCGATGTGGTCCGTCAGTGAGTTTTCCGTGGTTTGCTTTTATTCCGGCGAACGTTCTGCAATAATGTTTGCAGTCACACCTTTCATTTCCTCCTGACATCTTTATTTGTTGCTGATAACTCTCTGGCGTCACTATGAGACGGCTTTCATTGAAAAAGAAGAGTTGCATGTTGAAAAACCACAAGGCAATACGAACGCAGTCATTTTATTGCTCAAAGGCCTTTCTGCTGTGTGCGCATGATACCTGTGTGTTCCTTGTACGGTAATATGGGACCTTCTCTGATTATAAGCCTTGCCGAACACACCACGGCGGATGTAGAGTTATTGTTTGTTTGTGATACACGTGCTGCTCTGAAGAGTTCAGATATTGGCCCCTCTGTAGTGCATTCAGGTTGATCTGGTTCATTACAGTTGCCGAACTCTGTGTAAAATATATTAAATTCCTTTCGTAGAATTTGATTCGGAGCTCTAGAGAAATGGAGGGTTGAACTAGGTTTGTATGTAGCCGAAATGTATCCACACGTGCTGTTTTTACCTATGAAATTGTATTTGTTTTGTAGCCAAAGCACCTGTTACAGATTTATGTAACAAACTGTGTCCATTGAAACAGAGAAATGTTGGCGACCTGTTGTCACCTGGTTTGGGGCGTGCTTGTGTTCGGGCTAAAGGTGAGACAGAGAGCGTTCGTGACGTTGCAAAGGAAGGCCCATATAGCTGTCATCCCCGTCACCATATCGCATGCGCAGTTGAAGGTTAACAAATTGTGACGTCTTGATATTTTAAAACGACCTCTGACAGTTATAGTCCTTGGGCTTCTGTCCACTATGTAAAGTGAAATCTAAGCGTGTTACGGAACGAGGTTATGTAGACATGTCTCTTTACAACTGATTCTCAGAATAAACAGCGACCATCTCCCGCAAGAGCAGTTCTAATTTATACAGATTCTTCGAGTGGTTTGTGTGTTGCAGGAACTGAACCTAAAACATACCCGTATTGCACTGAAAGATTCAGTTCCTGTCGCGAGGTAATCAAGTCAGGTCTCGATTGTTTAAACAAGACAGGCGAATAAACGGAGCATTGATCATTTTCCCCCTTGAAAAAGCAATAATTATTTCATAGTTTGTGTGTGTATTCTGAGTTATCGAGCCTATACAGTGGATGCGCCGTATTATATTGTAATCTGTGGCCTGTCCGGCCGTGTTATGTTTTTCCACATTATCTTTAAACGGCACGATGTTCTGAAAATAGCTCTTGCACAAGAACTGTGTGTTTTGATCTTTCTCTACAACGTGTGACTGAAAATTTTCTTATTTAGTAAGAGTTGAGCGAGAAGTTATCATAAAAGTACACAGGTGTTCATATAAAGTACTCGTTATGCTTTTCAGATTTTAATTAAACTTGAATTTTCTCTGCAGATTTTCGAAAATTACTCCATTTTCAAATTTCGTGAAAATCCGCCCAATGGTAAGCCGGATTGTTCATGCAGACGCACAGAGAAACGGACAGACATGACGAAACTAATACTCGCTTTTCACAATTTTGCGAACTCACCTTAAAACGAATCGCTATAACAGAAATGCCAGTACGCGAATTACAGAAGTACCGCACACTGTGAACCGTCAACGTTGTAGCGGTCTGGCACCTAGCAGTATGTTCACTAGTAGTTTATTTTACAGTATTCTTTATTTTACAAAACTGGACGCGTATACATTGTGTCCTCTCTAATAAACACGTTTGCATGTAAACGACCTATAAAAGTGTAGAGTACTGGCTATATTCAACAGGGCCTTTGTACAGAACGAGTACCTGTGAGGGTCTTGTGTATAAGCAGAATTAAAAAGGTAAGCCTAGCAACCTGCCAACTTAATTTTGTTTACTGGTGAGTTTATCGTGTTAACAGTAGGGTAACGTGGTACAACATAATAAAAAACTAGAAAGGATTGCCGAATAATTTATATCTTTTTTTTAATGAGGAAACCTAATCTTCCGGCTCTGTGTGTAGGCTGTGTAGTAGGGAGGGAGGAGTTTGAGCAAGCTTTTTTATGTTGAATAATTATCATTCGCATACAGTAATATAAGATTTATTTTTTACCGGTGCTGTATGCAGCCGGCTTGTATTACATATGATGCCTTTGAAGCCATTCTGCGTAGGAATAAACGTTATAAACTGTGGATGTAGGTTCAAGATAATTTAACCCTTTGAAGAAGCAGATTAACCTGATGATTCGTATTTAAAGATTCTGTTCGTTCCGCGCTGTAAACACACTCCTTTTCGAGAATAAACAACACATCGCCACCGAAGGAAATAATCGTTGTTTCTTTTCTATCCATACAAAAACATAAAAAAGGCACTGTATGCGCAGAACGTAGAATATATCAAACACAGGCTTGTGGTGCACATAGTGACCATTGGGTTTTAGAGTGTTGAAATACTACAGGTATTTCTCATACCTGCATTTCTTTGATCCTCCATGTCTCAATATTAACATACCGCAGAATCTCCTGGAGCACTTCAACTGAGTAACCAATTGGCGGATTCCACCGGAAAATGCCGTCTAGAAGCTAATAGTCGCTTAGCTATTCAAGAAATGTCTTGTGTTTTATGATACCTTAAGATGCAAAAGCGTCCTTCGGTCACGAAATCAAATGTAAGTTGGCCGCTGCAGACCGGTTGGCCTGCTGTAGACCACATGCCTTGTTTTGACATAAATTGTTTTTTGTTACCGGCATATTCGTAGGACCGTGGTAAGTGGGTTCCTGTTACAGAGATTGGTTGGTTGGTTAGTATTTAGTTAGTATCTTCGTTGGAAGGTCCGTGGGCTGGATCTCTGCTCGAGGACGGCCATTCTTGAGAAAAATATTGAATTTTTCCTTAAAATAGTGCATGACCAGTTCATTACTGTGTCACTTAAGAACATTATCGTCTTGTTACTTCTTGGCTGTATAACCTTCAGCAGCTTATGTCTTATGAGTTCATGAGTCATCTAACAGCAATCGTAAAATTATTAGCGTATTTGACGCAGTATATCAGACTACCAAACTTTGTAAACAAATTACCTAATCGACAGATCTGTTATCACGCCAACTAGCCCAGTGACGCGTGGGCTCCTGGGTTCAACGCCTACGCGTATTGTACGCCGAGGGGGAAACTTAGCTTGATTTAATCTTATTTCTTTTTATGTTAAGTCCTGAAGAAGGAACAGTGGTGTTGCAAGTCGAGCAGGCAGGCAGGCAGGCAGGACGTGCTTTTATTGCGTGAACGACTAAGCGAAACGGCCGTTCGCCTCCTATAATGGTTACTGTATTAACGAAAAGAACACCCTGTACTTCATACAGCCTCTTTTGTATTTTTCTGCCAGATCAGCGAGAGAGCATTCTCTGTTCCTCCACTTTGCCTCACCCAACCGCTGATTCGAACTGAAGAGCTATCGATCTATCACTGGAGCAACTTCCGCTAGTTTATTGGCAAGCAAAACGAGTTTCTGTTACGTGAGAGGCGGGTAATATTTTATATTCCTGGTTTATATGACGGCGCTTTCAGTTGGTAAGATTATATGTCGTTGAATACTAGAGAAGTGAATAATGGATTCAGAAGATAAGGAAGCAGTTAGTCATGCACTTGACTAAGTTCTTTATCGACATTTGCTTGAGAGGACTGAGGAAAGGTAGAATACGACAAACCTATCAGGGCAGGTGTTTGGCGGGCCGAGTTGGTACTTGCAATTTGCTTAATGCGAAGCTGGCCATTGAGGTGCTACAAGAGTTACATGATGTAGGCGGAGCATCCGTCACGTATTGGGGGGGGGGGAGGGAAGGGTAAAGGAGGGGTTTTGCGGGGGAGTTGGGGGGATAAAAAACTTGGCCCAAGTGGGGGGGAAGTTTTAA
>Ga0123354_10004407_pt1 | contig 19941 bp, 9 predicted proteins | sample TergutLab28metaG_2_FD_97872 | JGI IMG/M metagenome (GOLD analysis project Ga0123354, IMG submission 97872) | Labiotermes labralis P4 segment gut microbial communities from Petit-Saut dam, French Guiana - Lab288 P4 | ecosystem: Host-associated > Arthropoda: Insects > Digestive system > Gut ...
ATAAGATCAGACTTCATTTTAATGTCCTGTCAGTAATGTTTCTATAGTAAAACCAACTAGATGTACCAGTGTATCAAATTTATTTTATTTGGGATGACAATCTACATGTTTCGGACTGTCTTTCCGTCCATCATTAGGGTTCAAGACTGTACATACAGCAACAGGCATTTGTCAAAAGTCTGCTTGCTAGCGTACGATAGCAAGCAGACAGCAGTATATGTTTGACAAATGCCTGTTGCTGTATGTACAGTCTTGAACCCTAATGATGGACGGAAAGACCGTCCGAAACGTGTAGATTGTCATCCCAAATAAAATAAATTTGATACACTGGTACATCTAGTTGGTTTTACTATAGAAGTAATATTACGATGCACGGTCCTATGAAGGTCAAATCCTGTCAGTAAATTCTTTCCAATGAATTGTTGTACTAAAGTTTATGAATGAATATATATTATATATACGTTTAACACACTGTTTCGATTAGTGTTTTCAATCTATAACAATATTTTAGATTTGAACTCTTTACTAAAATCCAGATAGGTCCCGAAAATTGTGTCTGTGTAAATATCCTAAAACACTCATAAATAATCTAGCGCGATCTTTGTCGAATATCTGCTAACGTGTGCCATTCTGACTGTCATTTGTGACGGAAATTGAGAAGAAAATATAAATGTGCCGGTACAAATAGCTCATCAGCGGACACGGAAAAATTACCTTTTTCAAGGTTAATTGAAAATGGCAATGACTTTAGGCTATGCAGACCCTTATATTTCGTATTTTACAGGATTTATTTATTTTATATTACTTAATTAAATCAATTAATTTAATTAATTAATGGATTAATTTTTACCGGTCCATTTAATATTTTCAATAAGCTTCCCTTTCTAAAATAATTTCGCCTGGAAGGAAATAAACATATACTCTACCGGCAGCAAAAGTCACTTAAATGTCTGCACGTCATATTGTGGATTTTTCTAAATAAAGTGACTCCTTTCTTTCCATATTTCACACCGTGGAATATGCGACGTATCTTACCAGTCACATCATGCTTCATCTTCTGTAACGCATGCGACCTTAAATTGTACCAAACGTCAGCTTCCTACCACACATCACCTTAGATCTCGGTGGTTATCACCGGTCGTAGGATTTTCCAGTTTATATGAAATGAGAGCCACGGATTACTTGTTTTTGCAAGAAAAGGAATAGAGTAGCAATGAATTACGTTTCGAACCTACGGAAATATACGTTCTGTATGAAGCGTGTTGACAAATACACAATTATAGGCAACTAGCTCAGTTTTGTAATTCACTTACAAGATATTTTAAAAATAATCGCATATCTAGAAACTTAAGTAACTTAAGACGTACCAAAGATACTGTAATTGCATTAGCAGTTTTCAGACAGCCTCAATTGTTAAACGCATTACGAAGGTGCCTGCATGTGACATTGAGAGGCAAAGTGTAGGATCCTTTTTATCTTAGTAATTAACCAACTTGATGCACTGAATGGCCACCTACAGGGTAAACACGTTTTAACAACAGTAAATTTGCATTTTCTGTAGATTCAACAATTAATGTAAAGTAAATGGACACCGCACAATCTTAATAACTGGATAAACACAACTTTTTTAGATAGTGTGATGATACCAGAGGCTGTATAATACAATTTTGACCACCTGATGATGAACACATGGTGCTGAAAACATGTAGAGGCATGAAATAAACTTATAGTAAAACAAAAATTTTGTGCATCAATTTGGTTAATTACTAAGATAAATATGCTGGGATGCACGGTCAGCAAAACATGAAAAAAATGTAGGTCCTTGTCAACAGGTGAACCCTCCTTGAAGGAGCTACAAACCGACATCATTTGTCTGATGAACAACCCAAATCCGCAGACAATCCTTCCGTTCCATACGTAATAATTAAATTTCTTATATTCCTCCTGTATAAATCCTACTCAAACTGGACATTTTAATTTCAAAAATAAATTTTTGTGCTTTAAGCCCAGTAACGTTATTTAGCCACTGACGTCATAAGTACATTGCGTGCTTGCCAGCGTATTAATATGAATGCACCAAGAAAGATAAAATCTGGCCCACTGGAAACTGAAAACCACCTGTATACTATAAAAAAAGGAAATTTTCTTCCTTTTACGAAGGCTACTCTGTTAATACACCGCGGTAGCACAGTGGTTAAGGTGCTGTGCTACAAATCGGAAGGTCGCTGGTTCGGTCCCAGCTAGTGTCATTCGATTTTTCATTGACATAAAATCCCTCCGATCGCACTATGGCTCTGGGGTCGGCTCAGCCTCTAACAGAAATGAGTACCAGGAGCATTTCCTGGGGATAAAGGCGGCCGGTGTGTAGGGCTGACAACCTTACCACCATCCTGTGCCGTTGTCATGAAATCTGGTAACCTTAACTTCCTGGAACCCTCTGGGCCTGTCCAGGCCTGTAGTGGGACTAATTTACCCTTACCTTTTCACTCTTTTAATACTGTTAAGGGGAAAAGTGTGTCTCTTCTAATAACTGTATGCAACATGTAATTGTACTGTATGTGCACGATGTGCTTATTGTGCGTACAGTATAACAGCAGGTGCAACATGTGGTTATCAGTAGGCTTAGACTCAATAAATCACACGAAATTCTAATCTCCCTCAACGCTGCGTGTCTTACGCAATAGGCCATGTTTGTGTAAGAATATTGTGTTACACTTTGACAAACCAGGGTACGGCAGTGGGCTCTTTAACAGTCGTAACCTAATTTTCGCCAATACGTGTCTTATTCCTTGAACTTGTTCTGAGTTAGTTGCAGGTGCAAACAGACGTCAACTTCTCAACTTTCTTAGCACTCAAAAACGTGGCCTAATTGAAGTAAGTACGCAGTAGAAATTATTACCACACATGTTGTGCATTATTTCTTCGGATATGATCAGCAGATTGTCTCAGTCAAGAATATTGTTGGCTACTACGATCGCGTAGTTCATTGCGAGCACTGTGTTCAGGCAGTGCCACAAGCATCTTTAAAAGAATAACTTACATATTTTGTTTCACTGCAAATTATTGTTTGAATTTATTATTTGTATGTTGTGTAAAGACGGTTCAATTTAAAAAATATATATATATTGTTCGCTGTGTTAAGCCAAGAGAAAATGACCTATTATTTTTTTTACGAAATAATTAAGTTTCTTGTTTTATTAAATTTAAACACACATACATTCTATATTTATTTAAATACTGACCACAATAAAGAAAAACTTCACATAACATTATTAAATATCTATGAATTTTTAGTTTCATCCGATAAAAACTTCTTACAATTCATCCAGGGTTGGAATGGGTTAACTTTGCCTTCAACATCACAAGAACTACAATTGGCAGATGCCGCCCACAAATTCAATTGAAAACTTCTAGTGCAGATACACCTCACTACATGGGTTGAATGCTTGTAGGAACTGAAGTCTGAAAATATAGCTTTCTTTCATTTATTCAAATCGGTAAGTGAAAGTGGACTTTGATGTCCTAAGGGGCCTGATATAGTTTTATAGCTTCAGGTTTTGGTGTGGCGGTTTTCAATTTCCTTACACGAACAGTTTATTATACGGTACAGAGCAATATCGAGTAATTGAGAGAAAATTGATATGGCTTGTGGCGCCGTATCCTAAATGCTATATTCAGCTAGGGGGTTGTATTTGATGCGCTGTTACACAGACACTTGTCTGACGTTGTCCTTTTAAGTGTCGAAAGAGGCAGAACCTAAACGTACGCGAATGGAAAAGAATATTAGCGGACTGTTTGCAGCGTAAACTTTCAGTGTTTACCCACAGCATCACCGGCTTCTTCTATGTTTCTATTCGTACATTCTCAAGCTGTCCTATTCGTTAACATCTAGCGTTAACAAATATTATTTACTGCGATATTGTGTTACAACTGGGACATAAATTGTTTACAATTGTCACATTAAACTAAATCTTTCATAGATTGTTGACTGTATTTGATGTCCTTATCTCAGTATTTAACCAACTTGATGCACAAAATTTGTTTCACAATAAGTTTTATTTCATGTTTCTACATGTTTCGAGCACATGTGCTCATCATCAGGAGGTCAAAATTGCATTACACACCTCTGGTATCATCACACCTATACGTGTGATGATACTTACTGTGAAACAAATTTTGTGCATTAGGTTGGTTAAATACTGAGATAAATATACTGAGACGCAGGGTCAAAGAAACGTTAACATTTGTAATTGATGTAATTAAGCGGTATTTGGAATATTTTTGATAATAAGTACACGTTTAGGTGTTACAATTGGAAAGCAATCTACGACACGTGACAGTGTTTGGGGGTTCGAGACTGTAATACCCGCCGAATGGACCCGTGTAATAATGATGTTAGTTATTCAGTTATCCTCATAAACACTTCGTAATCTAGCACATTAAGTTCAAATATCGGTAAGACGGCTGGCTGAGTTTAACCACTCAAAGACGAAGCGCAGACTGCTTTATTTAAAGACCCAGTTCGTACCGCGAAGTAAACACTTTTCATCTCGATTATAAAAACCAATAAGTTTATGATGTTAGTGGCACAAGTCGCTGTTTATTCTCAGATAAATACAAAAGACGTAAGTACAGTGCGGGCAGAGCATACGATTCCTGAAGGTTAAACTTGTTGGTGCATCACGTGACAAGTATGTTTTGAAAGGTTTAATATATGCAGCTATTTCATTTATATTCACGCACAGACACGTTGTCAGCCTCCGGGCATAGAGTGGAAGTACTTAACAGCTTCGGTATAACTTAATGTCAAAATTTCAACTCCTGTCTTGCTCAAAAGAAGCTCATATTGCCAATATCCATAGTTTATCTGCACAGTTATACAAACCTGCGTGACTCTGATGTCTTTAAACCCCCAGCATGAAGAACAATGTACTTGTCACCACCAGCAACATTGTTTGTAGAATTTTTGTCTACATCAAAGCGTTTATTTAACCCTGGCATTTCAAGAATTTCCGTATATTATGAAATAGTTTTTCAGAGGGAATTTCAATTAGGCGCAAAACACACCTCCTTTTATTATTGTACAGTTATTCTTATGTATTGAAGCAAATGTAAAATAGATTATTTAGACTTCAATTAACAGAAGCTTCACATGGATGCAGTAGAAGTTTAGAATTTTTTTATGTTATAGAATTCTAGCGTTACGACTACAAAACTCAAACGTTGATTCCTCTTCATTTAGTTAGGGACAGTACTTCAGGACTATTTTCCCCTGCTTGTGACATTGGTGATGTATCTTGTAGACGAGAAGGAATATGGGAAATTAAAAGCGAACTGTCTTGTACGTCCATGGAACAGGACCCTTTTTGAGAAACTAATAGTTTGTCACCGGTCCCAGTGTCCGCGCGGTCTAAGGCGTAGGTCTACGGTCGCTCGCCTGCTGAGATTGTGAGTTCGAATCCCACCGGGGGCATGGATGCTTGTCTGTTGTAAATGTTGCATGTTGTCAGGTAGAGGTCTCTGTGACGAGTTGATTATTCATCCAGAGCAGTCCTACCAACTGTCGTGTGTCCTGTGTAATCTAGAAACGTCGCGAACGAGGAGGCCCTGGCCCACTGGGGGGCTGTCGCTCCAAAAACAAACAAAATAGTTTCTCATTTGCTTAAGGAATGGTTTGAAACTCGAAGACTTCTTACAGTGTTCGAAACCGACCGCCATTCACTTCTGAACTGCACCGGTTAATCCATTCCACACCCACTACCTTGTTCTTTTAAGGCCCTTACTGTTATAGTGTTTATGCCTATGAGCTCCTACGTTCTGACTGAAGCTGTTTCACTCTCAGTATTGCATATAATGTCAAAATTGGTGTGCTTTTGCCATTGTTTGGCGATTTCTCCGTAGGCCGAAGTAAAAACTTACCTACAGAAGGTACACTGAACGAACAAATTTCACATTCTCCATTAAGAACCTTCTAATTTATCTTATTACAATTCAGACCAATTAATGCAAGTAATGTTATTAAAGTTACAATAATATTGTAAAACACCGTTGTAATAATTGCAAATATTTTATAAATTTTAGGTAATCTTTATAATTTCATGTTCTACATTTTATTATTTCCAATGCACAACACTTGTCTACATGTATGTTACACATTGAGACATTTTCGGGAGTTCTGCTATATGCGGGAAATGAAAACGTTAAGCGCCTGTTTTAAGCAGTTATGTGCTCCATGATGATGGGCCAGTAATGCCCGAAACATGTAAGATTCCCTGTTCTGTTATATTATTGTAATTATAATAAAATTGTGCGCATTTGTCGGTATGAATTGTAATAATTGATTGACCAGTAATATTCTTCCTGCAAGTGGCCCTCCGTAGCTGGGACTTAGTAGTAAGCCGGTTCAACTGCAAACATTTTCTGTATTGCGAAAGTAATGACGACGATTGTTTGAAAGGTTAAAGAGAAATTGTACTTTAATATCAATATCGATAATATGGAAATACGCTGCGAAGAGCTAATCTGAATGCTACAGATGTCGGATAGTTGTTAATACTTTCCCTTTTATCTCAGTGGTAGTGAGTAGTGAGTTGGTATTAACTTCGCCGACCGGCGGCGGCCGCTCTGTCAGTATAGTTCGCGTGCGGACTAAGACCACGGAGTAAGTAAGTAAGGTAGTGAGTAGTTTTCTGCATTTGTGATGCAACTTAAAGAACAGCTACGTAGTTCACTCACCAACAAATGCACTATTTATTAAATTTGTAAAAGTTTTAAATTTACATTAAAATACCCAATAATATCGCTCCTACATGTTTCGGTCTTTAATGACCATCATCAGGGAGCTGTATCTGTACCCAACTAAAGTTGTATTTATGTTAAAACACTCGGTAAAATTACGTCCTTGTATAAATATATGTAACGACGCAATTTTAACGAGTGTTTTAACATAAATGTAACTTTAGTTAGGTACAGATAAAGCTCCCCGATGATGGCATTTAAAGACCGAAACATGTAGGAGCGATATTATTGTGTATTTTAATGTAAATTTAAAACTTTTAACCAAGTTAATAAATAGTGCATTTGTTGGTGTGTGAACTGCGTGGATTTCAAAATGCACGGAGCAACGATAAAAATTAAAGAACAGATGTTCAGAAGTAATAAAATTTCTGCCTTAAGTGAGTTTCCTTTTTAGAAATCAAGGTTTTCTGAAAGGCTGACTTTATTAGAGACCACAAATATGTGAAATATTATGTGTAGACTGAACGGATATCGGAAAATATGTCATTGTACATAGGACCACTAAACACTGGAACCAACTACCTACAGAAGCGTTAGGGACTTTCCCTTGTAAACCTAAAACGTTTAGGAAAAGAGTTAGGAAAGCAATTATAAACTGGGTGAAATGAAAAGAATAGAAGTGAGGCGAAAATCGTCTAAAAGTGCAGAGAAGTGAAGTGAGGTGAAGTGGAGTGATGTGAGGTGAAACTGAGCGATAGGAAATTAAATGTGGTTCAGCCCAATGAGAGGGTAGTGAAGTGTAGTAAAGTGTAGTAGGGTGAAGTTTAAATGGGAAGAAGTGAAGTGCCGACAAGTGTAGTGAAGTGGAGTGAAGATCTTAGTGACAAGGTGTCTATCATTATTAGAAGATATATAGATCATATGAAGATTGCTGTTTATATGGTTGTTTCGTTCAATCACATTCTTTCATATTCTTATGGTTCTGTTCTGTATCATTGTATATATGGTTGCATGTTTTGTATGCTTCTGTTTAATTTTGTAAGTTATGTGTTCTTACTGTTATGTTATGTATTCTTATGTTTATGTGTTTGGTTATGTATGTTCCATTCTGGGTATTCTGTTTCATTGTGTTGTTCTGTGTATTGTTTGTGTGTAAATGTATACTTTATTACTGTCACCGTGTGTCAACCCAATTGCGGTTAAATATATCATATCATATATCGTATCGCATCGTATCATGTCATGTCATGTCATGTCATATATCATATCATATCATATCATATCATATCATATCATATCGTATCGTATCGCATCGCATGGCATCGCATCACATCATATCACATCATATATCATAACATATCATATCATACCATATCATATCATACCATATCATATCATATCATATCATATCATATATGCTGAAAGGAGACTGCATATATTATATATGTGCTTCACGCGAATAATGGAAACAGGTGTAAACAAATTCGGCGTTTAATAAGTTTGAGATAGGCACAATACACATATGTACACGTATTCATTAGTTGCGGCTTTAAACATTGGCTGCCAGTGTACAGAAGTTTGAAGTTTGATACTAACCAGATAATCTTATGTAGTTCCGAACTTTAGAAACAAAGACTTGCGTTATCGAAGTCGCGTGTCATACATAATATCTGCCAACATACGATAAATGCTCAGAAACTACGTACAAGAACATGGTTTGCACAAATTAAGCAAACTTAATTTTTAGGCCTGTAACTTGAACGTGAGCGGTGACAGTAAATCAGCTGTGGTCTGAAGTATGTTTACGAAGGTAAAAAATGATATCCATAAGCAATAATATAGGCATTTATACGAGGATATTTTATTGCTGGGTGTACAAAGAATTACGTTAGGCTGTCTGAATACGTTGGCATAGCAGAATAACCCACTGTGCCCCGTAACATAGTCTTGTATGCTATACAATTGATAGAGAGGAGGAAGTGTTTCAGTTCATTTAAAAATTCTGGTAACTGAAGGCAGGAGAAATTCATATTTCATTACAACTATAGAACCAATTTTACCTTTACCTTAGAGCTGTATTTATCCTATAGAATTTCCCTTCTTATTATTTTCGATTTTTACCTTTTCTAGAGTATAGCATTTTTTTTTACTCCGGAGGACATGCATAAATAACTTTCTTTCCGTTAATAACTTTCATTTCGTATTTCCGTGTCTTCCTCAGGATGTATTTTCTGACAACAGGAGAGAAGAGGGTCGGATTCATATCCTCCACATTTGGCGCTTCTGTGAACAGGCTCACGGTCATGCCCACAATGATCGTTATGAAGAAGCCGATTATTAAGTAGTACATGAAGGTTATTCGGAATAGTACAAACGGTTCTTCCAATGGAACTTCAGTTCTGAAATTTGTAAACACACAAAAACAATCACATAAATACTTTATAAAATTAAAAGGAACAGTTAAAAATTTATTTTATGCTATTTTTATCATTTCACCGTGCGTTCTGTAGAGTATTTAATTACACACTCCAACCCATGAAAACACACACACACACATACACACATACACACACACACACATATATATATATATGTATATATTATTTAAGAAGTCTAAAATTTACATTAAAACATTTAAAACCCTCCTACATGTTTCGATCACACGATCATCCTCAGGGAGCCTACATTTTCTTTGCTAAAATTATAATTTAAAAATTCAGTAAATTACTTCGTTATGTTAACTTTGGTGCTGTGGCAGCATGTCGTGTTTATGTGTGTGAGTCGTACGCTGTTTAGAATGATCCTGGTTGTGGTTGTGCATTGTATGCTGTGCAGCGTGAGACTGGCTAAGGAACAATATATGCTCCCTGGGGATTATCGTGTGATCGAAACATGTAGGAGCGTTTTAAATGTTTTATTTTAAATTTTAGAGTTCTTATATAATATATATGTGCATATGTTGGTGTGTGTTATTAAATAATCTTATATACTATTTCGTATGGCCAGTTCTTCCCATCAAGTAGACTCGAAATCTCAAAATTAATTAATTTCATTAATTTATTTTGTACTAAATTGTGCATCATTTTACAATTCGACCACTTAGAAGGGAAAAATATTTGTCTTTGCTCTAGTGGAGCTAAGGTTTAATGAAGAAATTTTTTGTGGAATAAGGGGGCGGATGTTTGTGAATCATTTGTATAAACAACGGTTTTCTTAACTTTTTTTCACTGAGCTATTACTATTACAAAAATCTGAGCTTGTTGTGAGTGTGCGTCAATTAAAATCGAATGAAGAGTATGTTTAGGAAATGAAGTATAAGTAAAATATCGGAACGAAGTCTGGCGGTGCCTTATATTCATTGATGATGATAATTCTCATTTAATTACAACGAAATGTGATGGCAGAATTTTTTATACTTTGGCTTTAAAAATTATGCCTTTTGTACTAAGTGCAGTAACAGGCTATATTCGGAGAAGAATATTCTGAAGTAAAAATAACGTTACATTTTCTCCATTACATATAAATTGAGCGAAACATAATTGTGGGTGTTTTATTTTCAGTGGCTCGTACATCACGTAATATGTGTCAATAATTATCAAACAACATGCTACAATATACGGTTTATTTGTATGTGCAAACTGTTCTACATGTTTCGGGTGGTATCTCCACCCATCATCAGGAGCTCATGTCACTGTATCTACAGCATCTCCTGTCGTGAACGTGACTGGATGGGAACTGGTTTCAGTTCCCATCCAGCCACGTTCACGACAGGTAGCAGTAACGGTCTCAATAATGCCAGATGCTGTGGATACAGTGACATGAGCTCCTGATGATGGGTGGAGATACCACCCGAAACATGTAGAACAGTTTGCACATATAAATAAACCGTATATTGTTGCATCCTGTTGGATAATTATTGACACATAATTCTGGGTAACTTTCTTTTCCATAATGTGGGATGGTGACAAAAATATTATGAATGCTTCACGCCAGCGTATCTGACTTTGAAACGACAATACAACTTCGAACCGTGTCGTATAGAAAGCTACGAAATTATTTAATTTGAACCAGTGTTAAAAGTCGTAAGAAGGACTCTGTCTACGTTGATCAGACCCATTATTCGCCAGTATTTTACCTCGGAGACCAGGGCCTATCCCAGTTCAGTCCATGTGGCATTTATGGCTGTTACACTGATAATGGCACGTGCTCTTCAGCGTTCTCTGTTTCTGACCTCTCATTATTATTCTACCTCTCCTCTGAACTCATATTTCTTTCGCCTGCCACTCGCATCATGTGGTCTGAGTAACTGACTAGCAGTTAAACAAAACACTTCATTCAAACTTTCTTGTGTTGAGATGTTATCTGCTTGTTTCAACTACTCACGCGATAGGTTCTGGTATGGTTACATTGAAGGTGCATCCCTCAGTGGAAGTGGGTAATTTGGGAAATTTTAGTGTACCATCCGCGTAAGACATTTGTGCTCCAAACACGATCCATCCCATGATCAGCAAAGAAACTACGCTTCCAACCAACGCGCCCTGCGTGAAGAAGTAAGACATTTGATAACAGAATAAGTTACGGTGTGCAATGAACACTGGGTGAAGCTCTGTGGACTTACTTTGTAATTTCCTCGCGGATAGAACATTCCCAAAGTGAAAAGTCCGAACAGTGGTCCTGACGAAACACCACTTGTACTCATCGCGAGCTGGAATGTAAGAAAATTGTATTAATAAAACTTTCGCCGTGTTCCGTATGCTGTATTCTTTCTTTTGGTTGGTTCCTCGGCGTCTGAATTTTATATGCCGACGTTTCGGAACACTCTGTTCCATCTTCATTGATATTCTACTTACACCGCCGATGAAAATGGAACAGGCAGAGTGTTCCGAAACGTCGGCATATAAAATTCAGACGCCGGGGAATCACCCAAAAGAAAGAATACAAAATTGTATTAACTTTTAAAATTTAATGTACAAGTTCTGTCTCAGCATCATAAGGTTCGTCATCTTCATTGTGTTCAATAAACTAACTACAGTGGAGCGTATGTACTTGTCTAACACAGCTTTATAAAGTTGTGTTAGACAAGTACATACGCTCCACTCTAGCTAGTCTCTCTCAGCAGTTTTCCGAATGAATGTTTCTTGATACTAACAGTGTGCAGCGTTGAAGGTAATGTTTGTTTGTTTTGTTTTTTTTCGAACTGTACTACATGAAGACATTACCATCCTTTTAAGAGATAAAAGGAATGCAGTATGTGTGACTGAAAAAATGTAAGAGTTTTGAATATGATCACGTGACTGGTAGCCACGTTGCCTTTTGTTTATTAGTTATCTATTTTTAATCTAGGCATTTTATTGAAAACTTTTAATACTACAGCAACAAGGTTTTTAACTTTGTTACAACATTCATGCACCTACCTGAACAATACCACCGACTTTGTCAACCAAGAAGACCATTAGAACACACAACGCACCTACGATAACAACTATCAATTTTATTATGTTGTTTGAAGTTCTGTCTGATAATTTAATGTCTAAACATGGACGAACGAAGTCTTCAAATAAAGTAGCGCCAAGGGAATTGAGTGCACTGGACATTGTGCTGCAAAGAGAAAGATGTTTCATATGAATTAGGCTTAGCGGTTTGGTGGCTTAATGACGCAGCTTCAAATAAGTGTATAGACATTGCTGCTCGGTACTTCCTTCCTTTTCCCCGCTGCAATATATTCACATATTCCATACCCTTTGAACCGAGGGAAGAGAGTCTATGGCTTCTTTTAACATTATGTTGGAAATAAGTTCGATTTTTCCGTACCAGATTCTATTAAGTTTTTTTCAATTACCAACTGGGTTTGCACATTCATTTTTTCCCTTCGTGATTTTTTCGACTGAAAGAATGCAATCGAAGAAAGAAATAATTCATAGTGCATCCATTCACCACAAGTATCCTATTGTTGCCTACGACAGGCACGCATGAAGCATTCTGTTTCCAAATCATTCATTTAATAGAGACAGGCATTTTTACAGCATAGATCGCAACATTTCTTGTTGAGGATATCTTTAAAAACAAGAATACAGTTTTCTGTAAAAATAAATTAAGGAACTATTCCCCGAGTGAATGCCTAAAACTGTACTGATCTGAGCCTCATTTCGTCATCTAGTACGTTCTGGCCTAGATTTAATAAGGCCTTTGAAAGTGAATATTACAGAAGGAGATAATTGACAGTTGTAATTTTATCCTTTAGATGCCTAACGTCAACTATAGTTGACGTACCGCACCGCTAACCTCCAAAGTTGCATTTTATATATTTATTCAACAAATATAGGTACCGAATATTTTAAACATGGTTTATACTGTCCGTTTTTTTCTCTTCAAAATGCAGTTTGTTTCATAATTCTGATGTATTTGGTTCCTGTATTATTCACATTTTATATACAGGGTGTGCTAAAATTTAAAAAAATATAATTCCGGTGCCAAAAGTTAATACACGCAGTTCGGATGGCTTTGTTGTCATGTGAATACGTTACGAATTACATCGTAACAGCATAAGGAACAGTATAACCCGGAAGTAAGTTACCTAAGAGAAGCGCTGAATATTCCTGCCATGAAGAGCCCTGGCAGTCCTGGAATTTTAGAAGCAATATCCATCATGTAGTGAGACAGCAACTGGTCAGATCTAGAGATTTGCTGCAAGGAAGTGGCGTTGTTAATATCGAAATATTTTGCGCAATGTTTAGGCAAATGTATTAGGCCATTTTTCTTATCTTAATAAAGTGGCGAATGTTTGTTGCTGGTTTATAAAATGTGAATCGGGGAAATTCAGTCAGTTTTAGGAAATGGGCAACGGGCTTCTCATTCCACGAATCGTGTTTGGATTCCTGGCAGGGCAATACATTGTTGTACAAAGCATTCACACTGGATCTGAAGCCCACCCAACCTCCTGTCAGTGGATAACCGGGTCACTTCGCCCGAGGGAAAGCGACCTAGGCCTGCAGCTGGTCACTTGCCTTCATGCACTAATCGCCTTAAGAATGAGTGGTGCTATACCTTCACTCACTCGTGTTTATTCGCTGCAAGCACGAGGACAAATTCATTTTTAGATTTTATTATGCGGGCTGCCGCCATGTTTGTTAATCACGTAATACTAAAATTCGACACAATATTTTAGGCTGTTACATGTTACAGTTATTGTTATTTCTGCAGCTGCGGCCCTAGAACCAATCCACAATAACGGGTGTTGTCTCATGCCATAAAAAATTTGGACGCCTATGCTCTTGGTTTAGCATAATGGCGCTTTGAGTTGATTTTGTGAAGGTTTTTAATTTCAGTAAATATTTCTGTACTCATTTAGTTTTATTACCACTGAAATCAGAAGCTCAGTGGGGCCTCTCACTTCATAGTAACTGAATCTGCTTTACCACGGCTGTACTATACTGGTCACATATACGTACTGTTAGAAAACAAGCTTTAACGCGCCACATTGGGAAATGAAAGGGTATGGAGTTCCAATGTTTTGTCCTCACATACTTCGCTATGTGATAGTTAAAATAACCCAGTTATAGATAACGAAGTTCGCATTGTGCAAGCTGCCTTCAACAATATCCTTTTACAATGTCTGTGCGACTAAAGAGGACTTTCACAAGAATTGCACAAGAATTACCCATTCAAAGGTGCATGTTAGATTTATTACTTACCTTTGTTTCTAGAGGATCACAGTCGTAATATGTAGCATAGATAATGAGGCCCATGAAGCATGTAATGCATTTTATTAGGAGCGTTCCCCATACGAGAAATACCAGCGACCTGCAAAAACCGACTTAATGAAGTTAGAATTTGAAGCACGTAACGAGTCATTAGATACTTCATACCGATATTTCATGTCACGTAAATTGTAAATTGTAAATTAGGGTGCTTATACTTAAATGAACTAGAGAGCTTTACATATTTCGAGTGTGCAAAATAAAGGACCCTCTGTTCAAACAAGAGCAGATTTTATTTTTCATTTTGTAATAATTTTATTAAAAATAATTAGAAATTTGTGATTACTTTTTTCTTAGTGATAAACGTTAGTAGAATTTTAATATGAAAACCTGGAAATTTTAAAACAATGGAAATTCGTAACAATTTTTCAGCAGCTAATCCCCAGTGATGGGGACGGAGACCCTTTCCGAAAATTTCCACTTCCGTTCCGAACTAAAGCGACTGATCATCTGCTGAGACCTCACTAAGAATATGTACTGACTAGTTTTGTCAGAAATCATATTTAAATTAAATAAACCAGTTATTTGTATCTGTAAAGACAATTTTAATACAGTTTTGTATTAGTGATTAGCTGAAGTTTAAATAATTTTCTTTTTATTGGTACAGTTTGGGACACTTGTTTACTTGCTGGACGGAATTCAATTACATATTTATCTTATTAAAGCTCTAAATTAGAAAAACCTTAAATACAACGTAAATGAGGAAGATAATGTAACTATTGGAAGTAAAGAGTACTTTATTTTTTTTATAAGAAACTAAAAGTGAAATTACCAAGATATTTAGAGACATTTAAAAACGTGTAAATTAATGGTTAGGAGAATCATAGTAAAGTACGTAAAGCTGGAAAGAATAAAAGGAATGGAAGGAACGCTAAAAGGATGAGATTATTTTTACGATTTTTAACTGAAAATTAACGAGCTATTTAACTCAGTATTTAACCAACTTGATGCACATAATTTGTTTCACAATAAGTTTTATTTCATGCCTCTACATGTTTCGAGCACATGTGCTCGAAACATGTAGAGGCATAAAATAAAACTTATTGCGAAACAAATTTTGTGCATCAAGTTGGTTAAATACTGAGATAAATATACTGAGATGCACGATCAACAGAACGTCAAAATTTGAACTATTTAAGTAACACGCCCTATTTGCGGATATTATTAACAACAGATTTGTTTTGCTAAATAAAACCTATAATTCACCTGTACCATTGTATTCAAACCTGTAACCATACCAGTGACAATATTGCAGTTAATTATTTTGTATCACTTACAAGGGTAAGACCATAAATGTACCTAATTAAAACGTCACTCAACATTAGTCTATACATATAATAAACAACAATGTTCAGTCAAACACAACAATCGTATGGTATGTTATTTATTGACCTTGGGCGATATGTTTCGATTCCATTGGAATCATCATCAGACCCCATCTAAAAATACAGATCCATTACATAAAACTATTAAAACACGTTATGGGATCCCAAACGTTCACAACAAACTTATGTTCACAATACATATGTCTTTGGTTTCTTACTATTCGATCTGGATATCTGTTTTTAGACTTTAAAAATATTAAAAACTTATTATGTGTGTGAGTTATGCTTTTTGTGAGTTTGGGTGTAAAAATGTTACTAATTACAATTATTGAAACTATTATAACTCTGCAGCATTATCGCGTTAGGTGTGTGCTGTCACTTCGGGATGGAAAACATTAAATTAAAGATTAGTCTATACGCCATTTGTTGGATCTGTACAAGTAGGCTATCATAATTTAGGTCTATTTAAACTTATGATACAGAACATTATATCAGTAAGGTGGGAGAGTCGCAGGTTGTAGCCCGACGTTTATCAAAACTATATGTGAAAATTCAGTTGCCACGTTTCGGATCACACAGCACGTGCCAATTAGTTGTGCTAAACAGTAAATGCAGAATTAAACGGTGTTTTTGTGGGCCTTATGGAAAACATATAAATGCAGTGTTTAACAACTGTATCGGTTCTTAATGCTGCAGCAAGTGGTATATAGAATTAATACGGGATTTGGAACGATTAATAATATTAACTAATAGCAAAAGTGAGATATATATCTGTTGTAATAACATGTCTTCTCGGAACACTAATAAGGAGTTTTACCAGGTACAAAGGATAATATTGTTGGCATTCTGTATGAACAGATGCACTCTAAGAACGGTTAAGATGAAAGAAGAAATGCAGGTTTGGTAATTTTCAGTGTGGCTCCTACTAATTGGCTCCAGTTCAAGACTTTTGCGCAGATATTAATAAGATGTAGTAGAAGAAGTTGTGAGAGACAAGTCGACAGTAATTTAATATCCATATTCACTTCATATGAATCATTTGGCGTACTAATTTTTCTGCAAAATTTTTTTCTAATTTCGAGATCCGACTGCATTATGAACTGCTTTTAATGAAGGCATTTGCCTAGAGACAACAGAATTTGAGTATATCTCGGGGATTTATGTTTGAAATATACGCGGAAGAGCTCACTTTGTCATTTATACTAATAATAATTATGTCATACGTATTATACTTACTTGTTTGCTTTAGAGTACGTAGGAAGGGAAAGAAATTTCTGTACCATCCCTTGATTCACTGAAAGAATTCCTAGCCAATTGCTTATTCCACCCACTAAAATACTCCAAAATGTCATCCTTTCAAATGGAGATAAGTTCATTCTGAAACAGTAATTATTGCGAATTTAAATATCCGATCAGATCAGTCAAACTAACATTATGTTCTCTTGGGAAATACTATTGTAGGGTATGCCGCTTGTATAGGGAGAAATTCTTATTCTGAACAGTTAAAAGGCCAGTAAACAAAATGTATCATAATGGACAGCAAATAATAACACATAAGAACATCTAGACAACATAAACTTGTGGATATTTTGAGTATTCTTACGTGTATTAAAACACAGTATTTATAAATAAATAATGCAGCGGACATCGTGTAACACACACGTTACAGGAAAAAGGGGCCATAACAATTCTTGTGGTAAAAACACTTAAAATGACGCATGTTTTGATGTCGAAACATTTACGTTGGTGTTAATAAAAAATTGGTTGTATTGTACGAAACTGTCTTCGTGAAATCATGTTTTGTTTTTAGTCATTATATTAGAAGTTTTAATAAATAAATAAATAAACTTTTGTGTTATAAACATCCTATCCATAAATTGTTAACAGTTCAAGAAACGTCCTTTAATGTGGCTGGAAAGTGAAGATTGTTACGTGAAAATAACGTCATATTTGTAAGCGTGAAATCAGGCCAGAGCCGTGATGTAAATGAGATAGATTTTCTGGGATGTCACGCAGCGTAGAATAGTTAACTAACTAACTAATTAACTAACCAACTAACTAAATACCATCCTACACTGTGTAATATCTCAGAAGAGCGAAGCTCTCAGTCCATTTATAGTTCTCCTTGAATGTAAAATTACATACTCAAAAATTTTTATCCTGCCTCCGTCTCTACTTCTCTCCCAAACTGGAAGGAAGCCTCCGACGTGTATCAACCCCAAGACGATGACAGCTATACTCGACACTACCATCACCACACCCTGCAGGAAGTCTGTCCATATCACGGCCTTTATACCACCCTGAAACATCAAGATATACCTAGGAAAGGGATACACCTCTACTTGTACTGTCTTGCTGGAATCGTATCAAGGCATGATAATATTGTGTTCTACGTGAGAATGTCTCCATCTAAGTCACTTTTGGTTAGTTTATGCTGAATAGGACAACACTTCGTATTAAACTGAAACAATAAAGGGTTTTCTGCGATTGACAAATGTGCAGCGGAGAAACCATGCCTCACTTCAAGGGGCACGACAAATTAAGCCTTCGATCTTTAATTTAAACATTTTAGATATGTCGATTGTCTAACACACTAGAAGACACACACACACACACATAATTATACATATATATATACACGTATGATTCTATCCAGTGTAAATAGCAGTGCAGCGGTATTGTTCACTGTCGCAACCAGAATTGAATTCTGTGTAATAATGTTGCTCACTGTAACAACCAAAATTGAATTCTGTATAACTAGGTTGGCTATTAATGAAACATGTTTTTATTCCCATCACAAAATATCTTCGCAGTCTTGCTACTTAGTTCTTCTGAATTGGAAAGTTGGCCTTGTAATTAATAGTGGTTTGATTATTATGAATTTAGAATCCAGTACGTTATTTACAGTCAGGTTAAATTTAAAATGTAAGCACTCCAAATTTTAATCATCATCATCTAGCTAACAAGAAGCAGGGCCACTTGTTGATCCGTTCCTCTCTCCCACATCCAGAAGTCTCTTTAATGATCTCCCCTGGTTTCTTCTGCTATTCTGATCTGTAGTTTTTTTTTTATTATCCTTGGTACTCATCACGAGGCATTCTGTTTATATATTGCAACCAGTTTTTTTTCTGTTTTCCTGTATTTTGTCCAAAATTTGGTTCATATTCCGGTCTTTACAATATCCGTGTTTGTTTTATACTCTGTTATTCTCGTATATTTCACCTCTGCTGCTGTTATTCTTCTTGCGTCTCTTGATTTAATGGTCCAATTTTCACTACCGTATAACACAGCTGGAAGAGATAGTGTATTGTATAATTTTATTCTTTTTGTCTTTAACGTTTTATGTGTTTTAAACATATTGCATATTATGCCTGTTATTTGCAAATAGTTATTCAATTTGGTATCAATGCCCACTTATTTTTTGTAAAATATCAAATTCCTAAGTAATTAAAAGCATTTTTTCTTCTATAATTTTGTTGTTTATTTAATTTTACTTCTAAATGGCTCTCGCCTTTAAATGCTATCAGTTTCGTGTTCTCTACAGATATAGTCAATCAGTGTTCTGTTATTATTGGATTTAATTTATACACAGCTTTTGCAAATTATCTTGTGTGCTGGATATTATAAAGGGTTCGGCAGCAAATAACGGTTTTAAGTGTTGCTGATTTTTGAAAGAGGAATTCCTTTTATGTCTTCTTTCTGCCATTTAGTAATTATTCAATCTAAGTAGATATTAAACAGTGTAGACGAGAAAGGGCAAACTTGGCGTTCTCCTTTATTAATTTCAATCAATCTTGAAAGTTTGAATTTAAATTATATTAACCTTTTGTTTTGTGTGTAGGTCCAATAATGCCTTTCTTTCTACCTGGAATATTTATAGATCTCATCACCATCATCATGTTCCTGAAGGGTTTAGGTGTGTTTCCTGTTCCTTGATCCTCAAGATGAAGTTGGTCCCTCCATCTCTTCCTCGGTCATCCTATGTTCCTTCGTCCTTCTGGTTTATATTGTAGTGCTTGTTTTGGTAGTCTGTTTGTGTCCATCCTCTGTACGTGTTGTAGCCACTTTTTCTGGTACTGTTTTATTTCCTTTACTATGTTCTGTACTCCCATTTTTTTGCC
>Ga0123354_10004408_pt1 | contig 19940 bp, 14 predicted proteins | sample TergutLab28metaG_2_FD_97872 | JGI IMG/M metagenome (GOLD analysis project Ga0123354, IMG submission 97872) | Labiotermes labralis P4 segment gut microbial communities from Petit-Saut dam, French Guiana - Lab288 P4 | ecosystem: Host-associated > Arthropoda: Insects > Digestive system > Gut ...
AATATTGTTTTTTTTCAAACATAAAATTACATAGTTACTTGTTATATTTTGTATATAGAAGCATGTTCGTTTTTTTTTTTAGTGTAGGGGGGGGGGGGGGGGGGGGGGTTAATTGTTCTGGTTGAAGGAAGCACTCCTGTTCCCTAGAATAGGTTGGGAAACACTCCAAAGGTGTACATGGATGACATAACACAATGGTACTTTAGCAATGTATCCTTCTGTGTGTCATATGATATAAATTTTGTGCGCACAGCTGAATACAGATCACATGCAAATATCTGCACTATACATAGCTAGGTTTATGGATAAACCACTGGAGGATACTAACAGGAGAAGGGAGACTGGGATTAAGGGACATTATTTATTGCCATTTTACCAGATACAAAAATGTATGGCACTGGTTCTGATGACTGCACCACATTGAATCAATTACAAAACTTGTCCTTTCACTAGCAGAACTTTACAAACAGTGGAAATAATTTCCCTTTTACTTTGGTATGAGTTTTATAAATCCATGTTTTCAAAAATAATGTTTGTTGCCACATGCAAGAACAGTTACTGGGGTCAAGAGTTGCTAATTTATTTTCCCTTTCTATGGCAGCATCAATGCATACACAAAGGTACAACATGCAGTGCTCAATACAAAAATCAATATTATGACAAAGAGAGAAATAAGGCAGAATCTTTCTTCTGTTACTATCACCAGGTTTTAACAACCATTTCCTTTCATGAATTCTTCAAATGTTTATCTCAGTAATTAACCAACTTGATGCACAAAATTTTTGTTTTGCAATAAGTTTATTTCATGCCTCTATATGTTTCGAGCACATGTGCTTGAAACATATACAGGCATGAAATAAACTTAATGTAAAACAAAAGATTTTGTGAATCAAGTTGGTTAATTACTGAGATAAATATACTGATATGTACGGTCAGCAAAACGTCAAAATCTTCAAATCTTATTTACAAACAGAGTCCTGACAAAATAAAAAGTCCTTTTAAGGCTGCAGATTATTATTTCTTAATCATGAGTCACAGTCTGTAATAGAAGATAATTCAGTTTAATATATTTGAGATCCAGAAGTGTGGTCTGTAACAAAAGCACAGGCTCGAGTCAAACTTGTTTACAATTACAAAAAAAAAAATAAATAAATAAATTAATTAATTAATTAAATAAAATACATAAATAAAAAATAAAAATAAAAATAATATGAGGCATTGCATACCCGAGTTTGGATCCCATCTTGAAACAATCGGTCCTAACATCTAATAATGATCCCAATGTCCCTGTCCCTCAAAAGCCACTACTATTCTTCAACACTTTAATAAATGACTGCAATTTTATTACACAGTAAACTATTAGTAATACAACACAACAGTTAACATATTAAACACAGTTCTATTGTTAACATTAGAAACATATTTTGACAGGGTGTATAAAATATGCTTCAAAGCTTCAAAATTTCCAATGCTTTGTTTCTCTTTTGTTTTCATTTAACACAATTCTTATATATATATAAAAGCAGTAATTAAATCTAGCTTCTACTTTGCCTGTCAAATAATGTTGCCTCTCAGATGCAGGACTGGTAAATTCCTTCAGTTCCAAATACACTGGTAACAGTGTCAGTTCAGTTCTTTTAATAAGTAACATCTCCAAACCAGTAAATCGGAAAAAGTAAAATTCACAGAGTAACACAACAGAAAAAAGGACAACAAAACAATAAATAACTGTACAAACAAAAATAAAAACAACATTCCTATAAAAACTTCACATTCACGTAACACAAAATATATTTTGTTTATAATATGTAATACATATCAAACAATGTCATGTACTGGTAGTGTGTTTTGGTCATATGACCTATACATATTTACTCTGAGTATAATTAAGTTATCATACACTGAGAAGTCAGTTTCAATTATTATTGCACATCCAACAAAAAATCTCTTTTTAATCCACATCAGACCCTTCTGCTCAACACACATTTACAGGATCAGCAAGACTCTAACAAAGTGCACACATATTTTCTTTAAAAGGAAACAATAAACATATCAAGTGAATTTCAATGTTATTGTTCTAAAGTTTGTACATTTAGTTTTGACAGTTAAGTGACACTGGTAAGGTGGAAACATTTGGTAATTATGAAATTTGCTATATTTATACACAGTTTATTTGTGATGCTGTTATACAGTGCACACTTATCTTTGCATACAATGTACCTCAAGTCGTCTGGCATATGAACACACCCAATGACACAGTGTTATATCCCACAAGATAAGTATTAGTTAAGACGGTATGCCAATGACCTGAACAATCATTATGGGAGTTCAGAAAATTCACATAATTTACATAAACTTCCTCTTTATGAAACTCAGGTTGTAATCATGTAGGCTGTCACATCACATGCGAATAATCACATCACTCTTGTCATGAAATATAAATTCTGAGCATTATGTAAAGCTGATACTTGGACCCACCTTAAAAAAACTGAAAAATTAATTACAAAAATTGCATGCATGCAGGACACTGCTACAGCTTACACACACAGCTTATCAGTCACTGCTAGCATTAAGAGAAGTGTATGGTGAGCAAGTCATTATTCGGTGACCTCCATGATCACTAGATTTGAATTTGTGTGGTCTGTATCTGTACTGTACACTTGAAGATAAGGTTCTGTCAACAAATTACACAACAGAAGATGTAAAGAATATAATTGAACAGTCATTTTGAACATTTCAAAAGAAATGTTTTGTTGAGTATTTCAGAATCTGAGGATGAGATGGGACACTTACCTGCAAGCACAGGAACATAATTTTGAACATCTTTTGTGACTGAAGGTAAGAATAATCAATGCAACATCAAGCAGTGCTGAGAATTTTCACACTTTGCTGTCACTAGTGGAAGAAAGGCTCACAATTTCTTGGTTCTGTTCCTGGTTTAGCAAGCACAACTTCTCCTGGGCTTACATATATCACATAATGTAAACCCCACATACACAAAATAAGTTCAGATAAAGAATAAATAATTTATAGAAAAAGGTCATAAAATTTCACCAATAAAGACTCACGATTAGTTGGTCCATTTGGAAGCCTTGAGATGTGACACATGAAAAAATTGCACAGAAAACTGAGAGGTATGCCATTTCCTTTAGAGGTTCTGACTCCCAATATTTGTTTAAAAATTGTTCACAGTAGTTAAGCATTTTGCAGAACAAAATATCTATGTTTTCAAATGCTATATGTTCATCTAAAATCACTGCAGAACCAATGGACAATAAATAAAATATTAATACAAGCAGGTCTCGTTTTATGCAATTTCTTTGTGCATGATTTTGCTTTAACACAAACTGGTAATTTACACCACCTTTCCAATCTACATGACAATTTTCGGTTTAACATGATTTGACATGGACAATCCATGGCTGCACTTATCTCTTGTAGGAGGCTAGCAGAAAGTGTGGTCACTGTCATGCCAACAGTCACGTGTATGGATTGATAACACTGATGATATAATCATGCAGTTCATTGAGTTTCCTCTTCACCAGCATTGGCAATGAGTTAGAAACATAAATCTGCATCACCTAGTGCAATCCAAGTGAAAAATCGGCAAAAGGCAATCGGTAGTTAAGAGAAATTAGACACAATACGCCGACTTGAAAAGGGTGAATGAATTGTTGACATACAGCATGATGTTAGACTCGCTCATAGTAGCATACCTACAATTTGTGATAATGCTGATAGAATTACAGAAAGTGCTAAGTGTTTATGTAATATTAACTTCCATTGATCTGAAACAGGGAGTGTTTGTTTGTGTAGCGTGACTACCACAGTCCTATTGGAATGAACCATACCAAAATCTGTGGATGTGTGTTTCTTACATTTTTATTGCATTAGAAATATATATATATATATATATATATATACTACAGAAATGTACATATACTGCATATACAGTACATATACACTCTACAGGTCTGTATGTCCACTAATGGTATAATTATATATACACTTTATAGGAGGAGGCTGTCGGTCCCCTAACTCCCAGGAAATACACTGTTTTAAATAGGAATTTTGTGTCCAATTTGTGCAATGTTTTTCAGAAATGTAACCCTGGCATAAAACGGGACCAACCTGTAACACATTAAGACTCTTTTCTAAACACTGCAACAGAAGACAAACACATTCTTATACCAACAGGCGCTTTTTATGTCATTACAAAACAATGACACATTTCCTTCAGACTTTCAGATGAGTTTTTTAGCCTTATTCTATGTGGACTTAGTTTATCTGGTGTTTGTTCTTGGTCACATGGTGGCAGGCATTGCTGGACTTGCTGCTATGCCAATTTGCTTGTAGCTGAGTACACATATTTTATTTTAAGGTATTGCAAAGTTCCACAGGATAAACCTACACATTACATCCTCAATGTTTTCTTCAGGATGTCTTCAGTACAAGGATTATTACAGCACACCCTATCCTTTAGCATGCCCAACAAGTAAAAATCACATGGATATAGGTCTGGCACACATGAAGACCACAGTCGCCTGCTTATTATTCTGTCATGAAAAGCACTCTCTAAATAACATGCAGAGATGTCTGCTGTAAGAACTGTTACACTGTCTTACTGAAAAAAGGAATAGGCTCTTTGAAACCAAACATCTTGCCAAAAAATGGTGTCAGAACATATCAGTGTTAATTTATGGTCTCATAAAAAATGGCCCAATGATCCTAGTTGCATTAATAGCTCACCACACATAAACATTAATGTCATGTGTATTAATTAATATGGAATTTTCTGCAGACAAATACCCATTATTCTGAGAGTTCACACATCCACTGAGATGAAACTAAATTTCATTGCCAAACAGAACTAATGTGTTTAAATGCAGACACTCATTTTAATGTGCAAGTTGAACCAACGCTTTTCTTGGAGAAGTCTCCAATCTGGCACCAATTTTGTCATTTTTTCTCAGTTGGCCCACATCTTCTCCATGTTTCCTGTCTAGAACTGAACCTGTGGCCGATATCCTTATCACATAGTCAGTTCTGCTATTGTATGCATTTTGTTAATGTGGATTGGGTATAATACAATTGACAAATAGGTGAAAGCTTTTTTTTTTTGGTAGAGGACATTGTGTTACAGAATTGAAAGACACTAATAAATTTATTTCTTTCAGTCAAACACAACAATATTTTATTATTTAATTTACTGGCAACATGTTTTGATAATTAGACCATCATCAGGCCCACTTTATATAAAATTTCAAGCTGGTTACATGTAGTGCACATTAAATTCAATGTTGTATGGGATCCCATATGACAACGAATATTGTCTTTGAAAGCGGTTTGTATGACACAAACTTTTGCATACACATGTTGGCAATTATGTGATTTCAGCAACAAGTGTGAAGAAATAAATTTGGATGACAGGCCAACTTTTTTTTTGATCTGACCCTATTTTTATTACGACATTTTCTATAATGCAAGGTCTCACAAGAACATCTTACAGCAGAACTGACTGCATTTAAAAATTGTTTGTCTGAACATGCACATCACTAAATTTCTGTCAGAATTTATGACAACACTTCTTGTACGATCTGTGTTTAGCATACACATTATACAGAAAAAAGTGGCATTTCAGTGGTATTCCCATTGTGACTGATGACTGGCTCCATAACTACAGATGTCACAATCTCTGAAAGGAGCCCCACTGAGGCAGCCAAGCACCTTGCAATAATGTAGCCTAAAGGCAGTGACCACAGATATAAGCCAGATAAACTAAGGACCCTATATTAATGTCCATTTCATTTATCACATATTTAGTATCATGAAGTCATTATCCTTCATGTTGTTGTACAAAATATTCACTTTTTCAAGACACCAGATAATTTGATCCACATGTTAAACTGTAACAATTGTATGTTCCAGACACTTGGACTGGCATCCTTTGTCTTTGGTATCTAAATGCATATAGTTTATCATTCCACAACCACTGACGTATTACCTTCCTAGATAATCATACAACCAGTTGTTAATAACATCTTGATTTTCTTGAACCCAATGGATGTTTAGGCGAATAGTCTCCAAACTCTGTTTCAGTGCCCGGTTTCCAGACCCAACATTCATAGGTTGGAAGAACTGCAAAACCTGTGTGTTCAGAACAGTAATACAGTTTAGCTCAGAGATAAACTATTTCCAATATTGATCAACAACACCACCACCAATGACGTGCAATTTAGTAACCACAAAATTAGAGATTGTTTTAGTAATATTTATACCATGGCACCAGGTACATTTTACAAGGCAATTTACGATCTGTCAAGTATTGTCATCAATCGAAAATATTCATGTGAATGCAGAGTTAATATTTTTTCATTTTACTATAAATTTAACATAATAAAATCTACACGTGTTTAAAATACTGTATTTACCCCAGTGCAAAATGAAACTAAACAAAAATGACCCCCCCCCCCCCAGAAAAAGACTGCTAAAAATATTTGACTTAATTTCATACATTTAATATATAAAACACGTCATATTCTATCTTCCTTTACCAATCAGTGTCACTGTCTCCATCTTCACAGTCAGTGCCTTCATCTTCCTCACACTCACTGATAACATCTCCTTTCTCTTCACTGCCTTCCACAACATATAACCAACCCCACCCACTGCATTGGATGTACAATATTTCTTAAAACCCTTCACATTCACGTCCGGTGAGATGTGCTGCCATGCTGTTATGATTCATATGGACTATATAACACATTTATATTTCTTGGTTTCTAAACTTACTTGAACCCATGAAGAAGAATGACAATTTCTTCACAGATTTGTGTTAGTGGTATTAAGAATTTAAATATGTGTTCTGGATTTCTCTGTCCTGTCTGTGGTCTAATCAGAGTTCATGACCCTTTTTATGGTTTTTAATTTGTTGATTGGTCCAAGTATTATTTTTGAGCCTTGTAGTTAATTTTTAATTTTTCAATAGCCATTTTTCTGTTACTACCCTTGGACTAGATCTGTTCTCAGGCGCAAATTTTAAAAGTTACTGTTTCTAAGGTGCCCAGTGATTAAGACTAGCTCATTCTAAGAGGTCCATCAGGTTAGGTGCTTCTTTGCCTGAAAATGGAAAAAGAGGCAGCTACTGAAATATGGTGCTTCTTGAAAAAATTAGATTGTGGACAACGCTTCTTTAAAAAAATTAGATTGTGGACAAGTCCCAAAAAGAAGATTGTGTCAGTTAACTTCACACATGCTCTGTTCTCTCTTTTGGATTTCCTGACCCTTGAAGATGAGACCGATGGGTTGTCCTGAAACTTCAGTTAGGAATTAGTACTCTATGCTGCATAATATCTCAGAAGAATGCAAATTTCACATGATTTGGTGATGCAGGCCTTGATTTGGCTCTACATGGTCCAGTTTGGTGCTCCGTATGTGAATTTAAGATGACCTCATATATTTGAGTGCCAAATTAAAGGGGAAAAACCTGGTCTTGCATTTGGGTAAACAGGGTGATGCATTAAACAGTGTTGGTGTTGTTCACACTTCACAAGTATGCACAGCCATTACATCTGCATTATTCATTAAATTGAGATGGACTATATGCAGACAAGTAAGTTCATTCAAGGTATAATGTTTACAATGACTTCCACAAAACTCAGCCATGTGGCAGAGTATCTATAACACTGACTGTGGTGGTTGAAACAGACACTAAACTGAACGAGACACCCATACCAGCAGAATTCCAAAGGAACTCTATTCTAATGGGATATAATAATTGTAAAGTGTGGACCTGAGAGTGATGATTATTTCCTAGTCCCTTTTGTGGAACATAAAGTCTCACTACCTCTTTACAATAGCACATTGGCCATTTGTGTCCTCAGCTAGACGAATCACACCCACACAACTTGACCAGTTGTCTAAGATATGTTTTAATATTATCATCCCATTGATCACTAGGCTTTCCAAAATGTCCATTCCATCTAGGCTTGTTAACCATAAATTTTAAGCATTTCGTAAATCTCCTATGCATACTACATACATCATCAGTTCCATTCTCCTCATTCTGATTTCATTTGATTAGTGGTAACTTCCCCTCTCTTGGGTCCTCAGCACCCCATGCTCATAATACCCCCACTGTACAATCTTGCCACACAATAGAACAGACTGCATTGCAGATTATACTGTCACATAATCAAAAGATCTAATATGAATTTCAAACTAGGCCATCAGATGGCTCCGGTAGTTAGATACCGGGCACTTACCACTGAGGCCCAGCTTCAATCCCAAGCTAGTCCATTTGGGATTTGTGGTGGACAAAGAGGCACTGGGACAGATTTCTCTCTGGGTACTTATGATTCTCCGTCAGTATAATTCCACCAGTGCACTATATTCCTGTTTCATTCATCCATCACCAACACTATACAGTCTTAGCCAATGACAATGCTATTAAACACAACTCTTAAAAAAAGGCATTTACAACCATTTCAGCAACAGTTTTTCTTTCCTTGATTTGTATCACAGCTGAAACACAGACTGGTATTGAAAGAAATTTGATACAAAACAGTTAAGTGGTAACAATGTTGGTGGAGTGAAGCAACTAGAATTGAATGTATTCTAGTAGCGAAAGTTCTTTATGGAGTTTGTTTTGGTAACACTGTCTAAGCAAAACTTTTCAGCAGTCTGTATGCATTATGTAACAAAAACCAGGACAGAACAAATGAAGTACATACCATAAAAATCGAAAACTGGGCATGTTCAGGGCACAAGCAGCAGGTAACCAATTATACTTCAACTTGCAGTTTTAAGCACCTCTGTAACCAGTGACAGTTTGCCAAGTTCTCTTTCACTTCATGAAACCTACATGGCTACATAGAGAAACATAACAAAGTACACTGACGCATTTTGTGTTCTATGTGTACTCTGTTTAGCAGAGCTAGACTAGAAGAAGCGGCACAGGTGGATGGTCAGAAATAAGACAGTGGCAAAATTCACACTAAAAAGCTGGAAAACAGTCTGTACCTCTTGATAGTCATATTCTGTGGTGAAATGAGATGTTACTGCTGATATGAAAGTGCCCATTGTGTATGTTGAGTTCCCAAACAAGGACTGCAGGTAGTGCCAATGGGCTTTCAAATGTCTCCAAGCCAGCAACTGTCCCTCTGGATTAACTGCCACTCCAGCCAGGACAACCTTTATATCTTGAGGCTTGACTAAGTTTCGATCCAGGGTAGTCAGTAAATATCTGTAAATACAAGCATGCCTTGAGGACAACTCTCTTCTAAGATGTGCCTCTGTGTTACCCAGTCATGACCATATATGCCTGAATATAAGACAGGAATTTGTCCATAATATACCATCTGCAAAGTAGGGAGTTGCCTCATTATTGCATTCAAAGTTAAATGACATCCTGTTAAATACATTTAATTCCACAACATGAAGCAAAAACTAAGTGACATGAAAACCTGCCTAATATAAATGTAGGGTATTTTTCTGAAAATTGAAGATTGTGAAAGGAGATATTACATGCACAGCTATCTTGTATTTGGATAAATACAGTGAGTACCAAAGTTTCAGAGGAACCCTGTGCCTTGATCTGCAGGGTATCCTAAGATGAATGGCTAACAACATATGGCAATAGGGAGATATTAATACAAATTTAAGGCTTTCTTTCCATGGTTCACAACAGTACATCTTACTGGAACAACCCCCCATCTCAACTCTAAAAAAAAATGAAGAAAATATCAACAAAAAGTTACAAAATTCAATATAATCTCTTCAAACGAGAACACAAATTTTACTTTGTCCAAAAATCCCTACTGACCACCCACTGCCAATTTACATAAAAATCATCATGTAAATTAATATTACTGGCAGAAATTGAGATCAAAACCATTTACTAAATGGAAGACAATGATCTCATCAGAATAATAATGCTCACCTTTGTAAAATCCATGGGTCTGATGCCACTCCCAAGGATTTAAGAAGTAATTTCCTTTCACTTGGAACTCCAGTGCTGTTATACTTGGACCAACAATACTGCCAGTCTTTCACATCACCATATTTGATACCTGTAATGTGTACATGTACAAATGCCTGTGTCATACAAGTATTACTATTTGTAGATTTCACTTCAAGTTAAAGTCCCATATTTATTTAGAGCTTAGATACATTTTAAGGCACTTTTGCAGTGTTCAGATACAAGAAACCCTGAAAAAAAACATAACAAGGATCCACAAAGTACATGGGCTATGTGTTATGCAATCTAAATAAAACTTGGTGATTTTAAAACAACACTACTCCATGCAGCAGACACTGCATAAACATGAAACATTCAGTCCCACCCTCAAGGATATATACTTCTGTGGAATTTGAGGTTCTCACAATGGTGTGCTAAAGTTTAAAGTATATTGGGGTGTTATGCTGTGCCAACTGGTAAGCAGTTACAGTGCCTTCACCTCCAGGGTCAGACACTCCAAGAAGATTCTTGGCCCATCTGACCTTGAAGATTGAACACAATGAAATCCTTGGAAATGCTGGTAACTATTACGAGTCTACGTGACACAACATCCCAGAAGACCAGAATTTTCACATACATTTTTGCTCTTACTCAGTCCTCTTAGCATCATGCTGTATGGGTAGGTTATGCTAAAAGTCAATTACCAGTATATAATAATAATAATAATAATAAAGATCATTACCTGTTGAAACAGAGAAATGCTGAGATATGTAGGAACTAAAAGAGTCATGCTATTTATCGAAGTGATTGCTGTTGGAATCTCATGGACAAGAAGGAGGCTTAAGACATGTAAAATGGTGGCCAGTTACCTGATAGCATAATTGTGACAGTATTGTTGGGCAAAAGATAAGATCCCTCCCCCCCAGTGCTAACAGGGTTAATGATTTAAAGGCTTGCTGTCTGTACTAAATGGTTTCAAGCTTATATAGCATCCTCCTCACAATAAACTTACTTATGTAAAAATAAATTTTGCACTGTTAAAATTCCATATCTTCTATCACGAGACATTGACTAACTTCAACACACCATGTTTCATATTCAGTCTTTTTAAATATTGGACATCCATTCACAAGATGTTATAGCAGGATGGCTATCTGCAGGTTCTGTGGCAGTCCACATGTATGTTAAGGAAGCTTAATGAAACCATGAATTCCCTGAGACTTATCAAAACAGTTCAATAAAAAGAACAATGTGTTGATAAAGGTGTCCACAACAAATGCATGTATTATCTAAAAATATGGTTATCTTAGCTAGAACTCCAATTCCCGATTTAAGTAGTAAATATGTTATTCCTTCAGCTTACAATTCAGGCACACTTCTACATTAGTCCACCATTCTGACGACACTGAACGGATAAGGCCTTCCTCCAGTAATATGACATATGATCACCTGAGTATGTTATAATTTAACACAACTATAATTAACATCCCAACATAGAGCTAATAAAACTGTACATTTCTTACCTGCCATATAAACGACTTCTCGGAGATTTGGAGGTATACGAGTGTCCCTATCCATCCAATCTCTAAATTTCTTCTGAGCTTGTTTTATTGTAATCTGGACACCACACAGGACTGCAGATGCCAATACATCAGACCTCATCAACCTTGAACAAATTCCAGGCAATTTAAGGGACAAAAAAAAAAAAAAAGCACTGTTTTGACACTATTGCTCCATGTCGTCATCGTCATCATCAGTCTGGTGCTACAGTCCAGTGTGGACCTTGGCCTCCTGCACAATCCTCCTCCAATCGTGCTGATTTCCCCAGCTAAAGTATGGTCCTAACACTCCACATAGCCATAGTCTGAACATTATTCCTTTTCCATTTGCCAGGTCATATTTTATTGGATACAAAGTTACTCAAAGGCTGATTGTGGGTCTTCACAACAGTGGATGTTTTCAAGAGGAGGGGTTGTTAGTCCCTCGCTCAACCCCTCAGGAGGACCAGGGTATCCCTTTTTGTCTGGATCATCACCTTTGACCAATCTGGCATAGGAGACCCTAATGAATCACTAAGCTTCCAACAACACTGCTTTCAGGATCATTTGACCATACAAGCCCCATCACTATGTCAAAGTAGGGATGCCTGCATAGGGATGGTTCCTTGTCCCTGAGTTACACTGAGAGGCCTACAGTGCACACTGAAATTAAATACCTAAAATGAAAACTTCTCAGTGTTAAATGTGCTGATCCAGATGGCCATGCTGCCTAAAGCATAGGTTTCCAGCAGCTTGATTGCTGGGAACACTGGTTTGAATCCCACAGAAAACATGGATTTTCATCTCTTGTGTTTGTTGTGTGTTGTACACATAGCAACTTCTGCAATGGGCTGATAACTTGTTCAGAGGAATACTAGTGAGTGTGAGTGTCTAACTGTATGTGATCTATAAGCCTCAAAAAGTGGCAGCTTAGGCCTGGCTTGGGCTGTAGCACCACAGCAAAGAAATGTTATTAAATGTGATATTTTAACACACGTGATAATAAAGATGTAGATAGGATAAAATCAACCATTACAAAGAAATTTCCACAACTATATATCAAAGTTACAAGACTAGCAGTGTAATTTCCAAGAAATGCCAGATTCTATTAATTCAGTTTTTTCACACTAACATACTATAGTCTTCTGTGATAACACCATGTTGTCTGGTAGGTAGCCGCCATGTCACAGGAACATGCTATTTATTGTCACAACAAAAGACCAAAAAATGAATCTTCTGGATCACGGAAATCTCTTCTTATATTGTCCTAAACAAAATACTCAAATAATGAACCAAGAAAATTTTTAAGATTTGCTGCAAGCCACAATTATGGTACAAATGTCTTGTAAAGGCTGAAGCACTGGAGAGCCTTAGTTTATTACATAGAGTTTTATCCATCCTTTACTAATGCAACCTCTCTGCAGCCATATAATTCATGTGGTTAGCTTACAGTACTGTACAGACTGCTACAACCTAATGCAGCTTGGCTGAAGTAATTTTATGGCAACTTCCATGTCACTTGGTATGGAAACAAGTGCTCATTGTGTATGAAACTGTGTCATTTGTTCTGAACAGATTCAACAATTTTTGACTCACTGTCTGCACCCACTTACTTCTGCAGATGTGTTCCAGAGTCCTCCCAGCCTACATGCTTGGAGGCAGGTTCCAGTAACCCCCTCATATACTGCAGGAACTTTTTGTATGCTGCTGACTCAGAGAGGAGCTTACTCCAAGACTGAAAGTGCTCCACTGCTGTTGCCCATGGAACATATTCCTGCTCATGGATGAGGTACAGAGAAAGGTTCAGGGGGACCGATGCATTTAGCACACCAGCCCTAATTAAACAAAATAAAAATATTATATAAATTGTATGGTACTTCTTTGTTGTAATTATGTTTTCTTGCTAAAAGCTTATAAAATAACATTAATACTGCACTTGGCTTTACAGAGAATGCTTTTGGAAAATGTCAGCATAGACTTGACTGGTGGTGCTAGTACCTACTCATCATATAATATGTGTAAAAATACTTCAAATTTTTTTATTAAGCTTATGTCCTACTGTAGCATAAAATCTGCCAACCAGTATCCATGGATGTACAAAAGTTTTAATGAACTTAAATACTAACATGACCAGGCTTGCCAACTACTAAATTGGCACAATTAAATATTTTAAGATTACCATATGTTTGCCAATATCATCATGAATCTAAAGGAAGACTGTAAGCATAAGATCAACAAAGGGCAGGAAAATCCATCAAGTGGAAATAAGCTGGATATATTACGAACTTCATCAATAAGTAGCTTAGAAACACAGAGGGACTTTTGGGGCGATGTAAGCACCGATATAATGATAGTGCTAAAATGGATCTTGGAGAAACAGGGTACAAAAGAGTGACCAAATTCAACTGATGGGTTTTTGTGAATTTAGCAATAAACCTTCATGATCCATAAAGCAGGGAAACTTTTGAACCACCTGAAGAACAATAAATCTTTAGTCCGTATTATAAAGTTACAATTACTCATTTAAGCTTTCACCCTATTTCTAAGTTATTTACTGTTTGAGGTCAGAAAATATCCAACTTATTGAACCACTTAATGGATTTTCAGGCATAAGTAATGAATTGTGACAGCAAAAAAAGAGAGAGAGAGAGAGAGAGAGAAGTTTACCTAGTTTATTATTGAGACCAACAAATGCACAAAATATATACATTAATAATATTTTATATATCGTAAGCACTTCTACACATTTCAATGCATGTGTATCACCTTCAGGGAGTCTTAACCTTGTACTTTGCTAAAGTTACAAAATAATGCAGTATGCTAGGATGATGAGTTCTCATCATCCCAGCATATAGGAAACACCAACATAGGGACCCATAAGACTGTCCAGATTGTATACGCAGCCACCAAACAAACAACTTCCACATGTTATAATTATTAATGTTTTACAGATTGTATTTTATCGTTCAACAACAAACACGTGAACATTTTAATCTACTAATTTCATTGAGATGTAATTGTAATAATTTTAATAATCTTGTAACTTTAGCAAAGTACAAGGTTAAGACTCCCTGAAGATGATGCAGATGCTTTGAAACATATAGGAGTACTTACAATATAGAAAATATTATTAATATATATGTTGTGCATTTGTTGGTCTGGATAATAACCTGTTCAAGATGCATGGTACATACATTAAGATAGAAGTTTACCTAATTTTATGTTTTACCTGTTATACACATCAGCAAAAGCCCCTTCACTGAAAAGTTTTAGCCCCATAAATTCATACATGTAACATGCATGTGGTTTTTAAGATTGAATGTAGGTGAACTACTATTTCACTACTTATTATACTAACAAAAGGTTGTTCTGTCCTTGCAAAACTGTTGATCTCACAGCTCTTATGCTAGGTTCATGGTGATAGTCATACTTCTGTTGCAGTGATACCAACCTGCACAATGTGAAAGCATCATCTATAAGACTTGCTCTATCTGCTGGACTGAAAACTGAATGATTACGCTGTAATGCTGATATGATGGAATGCCACATGTCATCACTATATGCTACCCGATAAAATCCAGACTGGTTCACATTCACTTTGATCCATGTTGTGTTGGCAGGTATTTCAAATTTCACTGCAATAAAAATGTGGATAATAAATTTTTCATAGCTGAACCAAAGTGAATGGGCAAATGCACCTCTGGAGTGATATTACAAAGCTGTATTTCATTTCTGTACTTCAAGTAGCTGCTGGCTGGATACATTAAATACATTTTAAATTGAGTGCATAACATTTAAATAACATCGCAACAGTAGAAAGTTGAGTAACATTAGATGGTGGAGACTTAAGTGATACTGCTGGTATACTAGTCAGTTTCCTGCAACCACTGGAAAATTTTTCTTGCAGATGAATATCAAGCAATACAGAACCAAAAATCTATCTTCCTTTCCCCTAAAGGAATAAAAAATTGCAAAACAAAAAGTATATGCCTTATTTCAATGAGACCTATAACTTAAGTTTGTAAATCTTTTAAAATTTGGGCCCACTTCATCAAATTTAAAAATAAAATTCTGTTAATGTGATTATGTAGGGTAAGATCCAAAAAGAAAGTCCAAATAAAAATGTCAATACGTGTGAATGATAAGAATGTAGATTTCCACAAAACTTTCTCCGAAAACATCAAGCAGTATGTGATACAAAAGAGGTTGATTTTAAAAAAATGTCAGTCAGTCGGACCCATGTCCCCATACAGCATTCATTTTACACAAAATGGAAAGGTAAGGCATTAGCAAAGCAAGTACATATGTGGGGTGGCATTTTAATCACTGGGTTTTCTTTTTTAATAAAAATCCATGAATAATATCTTATTTCACTAACAACAAACTTTCTGCATTTAATTTTGCTGCGTAGGTGAATGGTCATGTTCATGACATTGCTGCTTTACTGCCAGTGAAAGAACACTTGTTATCTATTGCATTAAATTCTGGGTAAACCTCACTGAAATTTGTTACAACAGTACCTAAAAATGTTGTACACAACCAACTGAAGAGAACTGGTTTGGCAACTGTACCACCTTGAAACAGATCCTGTGGCTAACCCTTCCAAAAAATTGAAAGTTATTGCAAAGGTAAGTCACAGGAAATAATGCATCACATTAGCCTTCATCTGAAGAAATTTTTAAAAAAGAGGTAGTAATACTAGCATATTTGTGTTTCACTTCAAATGTCTATACCTACACATGAAGTGTGATAAGTAACTGGAATCATGTCGCTGTGCGGCAGTTAGCAACAATGGTAAGTTAGTATGCATCTTTTCAGCCTGTTCTTTAAATGGCCTACATTTGAATATGTGAAGACATCCCAAAAAAACCCTAGAAATTCATTGCATATATTCACGTAATAAGAAAATGTACTGCATTTTTAAGATGTGCTGCATAATCTTTGTGTTACCTTCCACAAAATGCCATTTATTTCATAATTTTATCTTCTTCTTTTCAAATAAAACTAACTTTTTTTTTTTGTAAACAGTGAAAAAAATGTAAATACTAACCTGGTTCTTTGAAGTTCAAAGGGGTTTAATCTTTATACTTATATATTTAAACGACTGCATGTGAAATGACCAATCAACCACAAACAACTATAAATTACTGTAAATAAACATGCATGTTATGCAAATATATCATTTAGAAATCTTATGTCTCCCTACTGAACATAACATATAAAATCTTCACAGTATTACTATATAACCGATTAAGTACGATAACTGAACCAGAAATCAGAAATTACCAAATGGAATTCAGACCTAACAGATCAACAATAGATGATATATTTATTGTGAGACAGATATACGAGAAATGTCATGAATACAATATTGATCTACATAATATATTTATAGACTTCTCACAAGCTTTTGATACAGTTAATGTGTAATATATAATAGCTTAATCAAACATAATGTTCCAGATAAACTGATTAAACTAATAAAACTCACAATGCAACGAACCAAAATGAAGGTTACAGTAAACAACAGTTATTCTGAACGGTTTGAAATGAAAACAGGAGTCAGACAGGGAGACCCTTTATCCGCCCTATGATTTAGTGTAGTGTTGGATTCAATAATCACAAATTTAGAAGTCCGAGGAAATATAACTACTAGATTAAAACAGATTTGTGCCTATGCAGATGACAATGTAATAATTGGAAGAACACAGCAAATCTTAATTGACACCTTTTGCAAACTCAAATATGAGGCGCTAAATGCTGGACTAAGAGCAAACAACTATAAAACCAAATACCTATTTTGTACCAGAAAAACAATCCACTCTACCTACATAAATACAGGAGAAGAACAGTTTGAACAAGTAAATTCATTTAAATACTTAGGAACAATGGTGAATACTGACAACTCTATTTAGGAGGAAATTAAATAAAGAATAGCAGCAGGAAATAGGGCATACCATGTTCACAAAAAACTATTTTCATCAAAATTAATATCCCAAAACGTCAAACTACAACTTTATAACATGTTAATTCGCCCAACAGTAAATTATGCCTCCGAAACATGGGTGCTTAAGGAAAATATGATAAATAAACTGATGATTTTTGAAAGAAAGATCATGAGGAAAATATTTGGTCCTACAAGAACAGATGATGGCTACTGGAGAATTAAAACTAATGAAGAAATAAATGATATATTAAAAGGACAAAATATAAATGGGTTTATTAAAAATACAAAGATTAAACTGGTTAGGCCATGTTGAACGCATGGCTGAGGATAATATTGTGCAGAAGATAAAGAGATGGAAACTCATGTCTAAAAGACCAATTGGAAGACCTAAAACACATCGGGAAGATGACGTTTTGGAAGATATAAAGAGCATAAATGTATGCAATTGGAAGAAGGTAGCAAAGAATAGAGATAGTTGGAAGAAAGTGGTTGAGCAAGCCAGAACCTTATATAGGTTGCAGAGATGGAGAAGGAGGAGGAGGAGGAGGATGGGGAGGAGGAGAAATCTTATGTCAAACTTTGAAATAAATCTTTTTTTCGTGTTTTGTATTGTCAAAAAATGAGAATGTAAATTCTCAAACTTTTCATCAGTACTGCTGAAACAGCCCTGCAGCTTGTTAAAAAACAGTGAGTGGTGATGACAGTTGGGTCCTCCAGTGGCACCTAAAAACAAAATGCTGAAGTCTTCAACGGATAAATGAAGTCTGACATTGAAAAAGTATAAATATTAAGACCAGAGGTTACCAGCGTGTTGATCTTCATAATATTTGAAACAATATTGGTTTCTATGACTTGGAGGGATGTATTTAATGTTAGAAATGCAGACAGTAGATTAATATACAGATGTGCAGATATTCTGTTTGTAGAACCAGACATAAAGATTGTGAATTGCAAAAACCTTGCATTAAGCAGATGCAGCCATCTGTAGTTTGACCCAATTAATAAATACTTTATCTGATATGATTAGATGTTATAAGTCTTGCAACTTTTGCAGTGACCGAATTCACTGATTAGATGTTGAAAGAATTATCCATTAAAACCTGTTTATCTAAAACAAAACCAAGAATCCTATCTTCAATTTTGAAAACTTTAAAGGATAGAGATCAACTCTTTGGCCAAACTGATTTTCAACCACAAAAATGTGCTTTCTCACAGAAACTCTGTAAAGTGATGCCCTCTCTCACACAATAACAGTGCTGGAATATCCACTGTACTTGCTTGAGTTGTCTTCTTGTGATTTTTTCACATTCCTAGTTTTAAATACCTCCTTAGAAGGGTCTCATCTTGAATCATTTGAAGACATTCACATAAACATGAAAATAATGAAGAATTTTTGGAAAATGACTTCCAGGTGTTTGCAGGTGTGGGAGAGATGACAAAATACATGCATAAAGTCAGCAAGGCCAGTACAGTGAAGGTGGCCACACTCACTGAAGTTTAGTAAGAGTATACAATTTTTACAGAATTTTTGTGCATTCATGTAAGTTAAAGAGAAATGGAAATGAACTCAGTTTACTAATAATCTTACCATTACTCATATTCATCCAGATATGATGTACTTTTGCTGTATCCTGATTAGTGTAGTAACTCAACGGAACGTACCACTTGTAACCAAATGGAGAGACGGTTTCGTTATTCGCCTGTTCTGTTTCACTGCTTATGTTAACTGCCAAAATAAATCTCTTCTGTGTTGCAGTAATTGTGTTTCCTTCTCTTGATACTGTTATCAAAGGAAAGCCCATTTGTCTTGTCCAGGTGTCCATTATAGCCTGAAATATGCACAATCCACATAACCCAGCACCTATAAAGGCTTTCTCTCTAAACAACAAGTATGTTAATTTTGATGTTGACAAATGACTAAGTACATTCCATAAGAAAATGGCCAGTAGCATGTTATTCATGAGGTACCCTATGTGGCCTCTGGCAAAGGTCATTTGATTTCTCTCACAAAAGAAATTAATTACAGGAACCATACAGTACTGGAAGAGACAGTAGTTTATTTAAATAAAGAGTAGTGGGATATTATCCATAATTAAGAAAAAAATTGTTAACAAAGCTGTCTCCTGGGATGTGACACCAAGTCATCTGATAAAAAAATTTCAGAACAACATGCTGCCTTCATCTTTTATCTTGAAGATGGAGGCATGAGTCTTTGTTCTCAAATGAAAAACAAACAGGATTCTGTGTAGTCACGATATTATTTAACACTTACAACTGTCCTAATAGCAAGACACGAAATGCATGTCTAACATATACAGGGTGTCCCAGGAGGAATGCGCCAGACTTCGGGAGAGTGTTCCTTATGTTAAAGTACACCGATATAACCCAAAACACCTATATCCAAAGTTTAACGGTTACGGAGATAATGGCCAGAGAAGTTTGAAACTTTGACAGCTGTTACACACTTATTGATTACCAAATACATATTAAAACTGGC
>Ga0123354_10004409_pt1 | contig 19940 bp, 8 predicted proteins | sample TergutLab28metaG_2_FD_97872 | JGI IMG/M metagenome (GOLD analysis project Ga0123354, IMG submission 97872) | Labiotermes labralis P4 segment gut microbial communities from Petit-Saut dam, French Guiana - Lab288 P4 | ecosystem: Host-associated > Arthropoda: Insects > Digestive system > Gut ...
AATCGAGAAGAATGAGATGGGCTGGGCATGTGGCGCGTATGGGTGAGGAGAGGGGGGTGTATAGGGTCTTGGTGGGGAAACCGGAGGGAAAGAGACCACTGGGGAGACATAGGCGTAGATGGGAGGATAATATTAGGATGGATCTCCAGAAGGTGGGAAGTCATGGACTGGATTGGGCTGGCCCAGGATAGAGACAGGTGGCGGATGCTTTTCAGCGCTGTAATGAACTTTCGGGTTCCGTGAAATGCGGGGAATTTCTTGAGTTGCTGCAAACCAGTTAGCTTCTCAAGAAGAACTCTGCACCATGGAGTAAGTAAGTATTCTTTGTCAAACATAATTAGAGAAATCAAACGAAAGCGTCAGAAATATACACAAAGCAATTTTGTAGGAAACCCTGCAAGGAAAAAAGCCAGATGTATATATGGGTATGTGGGAAGTTAATAATTTAAAGGATCCTAAAAAAATTAGGTTCTAGATAGGATTTATTTGCCTCAGGGCAGACTCCGATGGCGGGCTCTTTTAAACAGGGTAATGAACATTCGGACTTCTTGAAAGGATTTAATGGTCAGGTGAAAGACTTTTAACTTGCCAGGAGGAAGTGTTCTGCACTGAATTCGTGGCTAATTGAATCACACAACATTTGGTATATAAATACAGATACTCAAAGAGAGAAAAATATATTTAAAGTCTATTTATATGTCGAATAACGGGTTAGAGCATATAGTGAAATTGATACTAGCATATAGTGATACTGATACTAACATATAGTGAAATTGATACCAACATACAATAATCGTGTCAAAAATTTCTCAAAACTGTGTTTGTGTGTGTGTGTGTGTGTATGTGTTTAAGCTCAGGATAATCCAGAATGAATCGAAATAAAGATAGTGAATAGTTTATGTGCCCTTACCTAGAATACAGCCATCTGTCTACAAAAAATATCTGAGAGACCCAGAAATTTTGCAGAAGAATACTGAAGGGTTTCAGACAGGAGAAGGGGTTGAAAAATTTATGTACAATACTAAAATATAGGTATGATATCCATGCTGGTTCTTCCAATAAACAGGTGTATGGGCGTTTTGGAGCTCATGAAACAAACTGTACGTCCGCTGCAGGGCTTTTACATCCCATGGTTCAAAATACGAATATAAAATTCTGGAATAGGTAAAGGCCAAATTTAATATTAAATTTATGTACACAGTGCTGCTGTCTAAACAGTGGACTGGGCTGCAGGAGATTGTTAAGTGTATAGCTGTGGACAGACGTGCTACATTCACGTAGTTAACTAACGTACGACAGATTATCATGTGGTAGAGTGTTAACAAAGAAAGAAACTAACCAAGAAACTAACTTACTGAATGAATGACTGGATGTCTGACTGACTGACTGACTGACCTATCGACCAACTAACCAACCAACTGACAGATAAAATCAACCGATACACCGACCGACCAACCCCATGCAGCAGATTCCTCTTTGGAAAGCTAACAATTCCCCCTCCAGTCAACCCCCCCCCCCCCACCTGTATTTTATAGAATGCGAACGTTCTTTTCCGTGCTGACAACGCCCCAACACTCGTACCTATCCTGAGTGAGACGAATTCACACCATCTCTTTCACTCCTGTTTCTTTAAGAACAATTTTAATGTTATCGCTCCATCTAAGTCTAGGTCTTCCGAGACGTTACTTTCTTTCAGTTTTCCTTCCAAGGCCTGCATGCGTTCCTCTCTTTTCCCGCGGGTAACACATGCCCCATCCATTTCATCTTCCTTCATTTGATCACCCTAGTAATTTCTGGTGAGGCGAAAAAGTCCTGAACTTCTTTACTATGCAGTTTTCTCCAGCTCTCTCTCTTCTCTCTTTGATTAAAATATTACCTCAGAACCCTGTCGTAAATACCTTCAAACAATTTAGTATTATTCATTCTGTGCAATGTGCTCGCAATCAATTACATGTACAAAACGCATGCACATAATACAATTATAAGTTATTCATAAATATAACTTTCCTACATGTTTCGGCGATAAATCGCTGTCCTCCGGGAGATGTCCTTACATTATTACTAATATATCAATTTCCGTTTAGGATTTTAAAAAAAACAGGAGCAATTATAAATATAATTATATGGATACTATGGATCGTATGATGGTATATCCGTGGTTAAAATCCACCAAGAGTGGCGTATCATTAAATTTAGACAACGAGTGTATTCCCTTCACCCTATGGTTTTTCTCTTAATGTGGGAGACAAATTTATCATGTGTGTAAGAAATATGGGAAAAACTATAGTTAAGGTTAACCAGCTGTAAGAATTTTGGTGTGAATGACACTGAATGTAATTCAGCACACTTCAACATTTATTGACAAGTAAATGTCACCCAATATAATTCAAATATTACTGACATTTGACTGTGATACAGCGTACTTGAAAAGGTTATATTAAACTGGACAAAATCCGAAGTGTGAGAGCAGAACCTTACAATTATTATTTGTCCTTTTAAGAGACATGCAATGTAACCGTATTTTGTAAAATAATCCGAAAGGAAATGCTTATTTCAGGTGTTTCTGTAAGGATCGTCTTTCCAAGTGTAAAAAGTGTATGATCAAAATTTTATTTTAAATTTGAAGACTATAATTTTTTAAAATTAATGTACGCCTTCAACGGGGCTTTTCTTGTCTGAGTTTGATCTTTAACGCCGATAATACGAAAGTTAGACGAAGTCGAAACATACTAGACATGAAACGGGATACTGCAGAGATCAGGCTGTGTAATGTGTGCAGTCTTGTCTTTCTGAACAGTCACTGCGTTACTTGCCTATAGTATATGTATATGTAAATATATATATAAAGGTTAAAAGGTAAAGTGTTCCCGTTACAGGCCCGGTGTAGCCCAGAGGGTGGGTAGAGGTGTAGCTCTACTCTTCCATGACCGCGGCACTAGAAGGGGGTGAGTGGTCAGCAGCAAGCCCAGACCGCAATCTACCCCCGGGAAAGACCCGGTACACATTTTGCAGGAGACTGGGTAGGCCTCAGGGTCGGTCTGGATGGGCGGAAAATCTCGTCCCCCACCGGGATTCGATCCCGAACCGTCCAGCCTGTAGTCAGTATATGTATATGTATATGTATGTGTATGTGTATGTGTATATGTATATGTATATATATATGAAAGTAGTAGATTTTTTAGGGTACTCAGATTTTTATAAATACCACTCATATTTCTTTGTGATCATTTGCAAATTAAGCTAAATAGGTGCACATAATTCTTAGTATATTTATTTTCTCTTCTCTACATGTTTCGGACATCCATATGCCCATCATCAGGAGAACTTACTGTATCTATGCGACCTTCGTATTTGTTACTCTGAAATAAGTGGATAGTTTGCAAAAATTGGGTGTGTTTATATTGTAAAATCCAAAATGTTGTTTACAAGAAAGTGATAAAATTTCAGTAAAATTCATATGTAAATGATATTATTGTTCAAGTGCACTGTACTGAGATTTTATCACTTGCTTTTAAATAACATTTTGGATTTTATAATATAAGACCGCACCCCCCCCCCTAATTTTGTAAACTATCCATTTGTTTCACAGTGACAAATACCACGGTCGCATAGATACAGTACGTTCTCCTGATAATCGGCATATAGATTTCCAAAATATGTAGATAAGAGAAAATAAATATACTAAGAATTATGTGCACCCATTCGGCTCAATTTGCAAATGATTATACAAGGATGCACGGCCAACAAAACACAAAATACATTTCTTTGTAATTACTTCGCTACGCTGTCATTTTCTAGATTAAATGGCGTTAGTGGTAGGTAAATGAATCTGGATTATTGGTAGAGTGAAGACAGAGAGAGAGGAAAACCGAAGAAGTAGAACAGATCGCGCCCAGAGCCATTTTCTCCATCACAAATTCTGCACGGACTCTCCGGGGCTCGAAGAGCTCCCACTGCTGCTAGAATCAACACTACAGCCAGAGTACACACACGTAGTTTATTCAGGTATTTGTGTTCTGCTTGCATTTGGTTGCGTTTTATTTGTGTTACTAACACTGGCCTTCCATGAAGATTTCTATCTTGTGGGACAACACACCCGTGATCTGGCGTACAAGTACGGACTTCCCGGAGAAACCTGATGATTCCATGTTCAGAGTAAAATACGTAAATATGAAGGAAGAAATTTCCTTCGAAACGTTTATTAAGTTATATTCAATACACAGATTAATTTCTCTTTGTTCCTACCAGCCCAGAATTACATGATTATGAGTAAAGTTAACCGAATCTTAATACGCAACAAGACAGGCAGTCTACGTACAGTGTACCACTGAGGCGATTTCGTACAACCATCGTCGAAGTGGAAAAGCAATAAGTATTACATATTCTGTGTTTGTGTTGTCATCTGTGGCCTGCCCGGGTATACAATATTTTTCCACATATCTCATAAACGGTACCATTTTCGAAAAAAGAAAATGACTGAATGTAAAATGTGTGTTCCGATTTTTTTCTGCAATTTTCTCTCAAACATATCTCATAATAAGAAGAAATGAACAAAATATGATCAAATATATATATATATCGGTCTTCATGTAAATTAAACTTTATTCTTGTTAGATCTTAATTAAACTTGAATTTCCCCGATAGATTTTCGAAAAATGCTATAGTATAAAATTCCATGAAAATAGTTTCAGTGGGAGCCGAGTTGTTTCATGCGGATGGACGGACGGACGGACAGAGAGATGGGCAGACGTTGCGAAGCTAATAGTCTCGTTTCGGAATTTTACGAACGCGCCCAAAAATGTATGTTTAACAAATTTTGTACCTAATTAAATATTAAGCGCATCTTATTCATCCACTTCCCCGTCCACGGAATAAAAAAAATCATTTTCGAAATATTTATGCATTGGGAAAATTCTCTGGGAAATGACAACACGTAGTTTCATATACGAGTACCAAAAAGTCAGAGATGAAGTCTGCATGTGCCTCTACACATGGAGCACTATCAATCACACTACATGGCTCCACAAACGAAAATACCACAATTATTACTTACGTTGTAGAGCCACAGACCCATATTCTATTACATCTAACACCATTGACTCATTTCGGAGAGGAAGTACATTACGGGCAGACGTATCTACAGTGTGTTTATATAACCCAGTAACTTTATGTATTTAGCGTAATATTAACCTTATGGCGCCGGAATTATTTTTTTAATTTTAACACACCCTGTATATAAAATGTGAATAATACAGGAACCAAATATGTTAGAATTATGAAACAAACCGCATTTTTAAGAGAAAGAAACGGACAGTATATACGATGTTTAAAATATTCAGTACCTATATTTGTTGAATAAATATATAAAATGCAACTTTAGAGGTTAGCGGTGCGGTACGACCACTATAGTTGACGTTAGGCGTCAAACGGTTAATTCAAGTTACAGTGAGCTAGAGGTCATCCTTGAATCACAAAACTAAACATTTGTGATGTTTTTCTACAAACAAAGAAGCACCTGGGTTGCTCAGCACACTCATGACGTAGGCTAGTCCAAAATAAAACTTTTCCGAACCAATAATGGGAATTCCATACGCCCATAGAAATTTTGTATTGTTTCACGGCTTCTCCATCTTACCTTTATATTACTAAGAAAAAGAAGGTACTTGTATAATATATTATATACCGTCAGTACACAAAAACATTAATATAGTATATGTATGCAATATGTTACACTATGGCTACATGTTTCGACCGTAAACGGTCATCATCAGGCCAATAAAGAACATTTTGTTTAAGGTACAGAAAGTTAATACTGAATGGGATCGCATTTCGTTTACAGTGGAATTTAAAATAATGTAAAAATAAATCCCTATTTGCAATTAAAACAATTAAAATTAGGCAGTAAACAAGTAGATAAGGATCTTAAAAATGCTATGTTGTTTTGTCCACAACAACATAGCATTTTGAAGATATATAATATATTATACAATTATTATTGCACAACGGGATGGTTTCTTTCAAGAAAAAGAAGTTACGTTTTCTTACTTCATCTACTTTAAGTTACTTTTTTATTTGCTGTTCTTAGAACTGCTGTCAGTGAGTCACAATGAAGAGCGCCCAAAAACTGGGTATTAATAAAAAATGAATCAGATGGAAAATGGAAGGAAGACATCGCGGCAAAATGTAAAGCAATTTACAAGAATTATCCTGTAATGGCTAAAGGAAAATACTGAAAACATCAGAATATTTGGCGTCCCGCTCTGGGATTCGGGCTCAAGTCAGGAGTATTATCGCTAGAGTTAACTTGCTCGGATTAATATTAAAAACACAAGCAACTGGTACAAAGCCGAAAAGCAAACACATAAAGAATACGTCAGCTAGAGATAATTCATTGCCAGTTTTCATGTTTTCGCAGCGGTGTGGCTAAGGATTCCGTTATTACGGTACATGAGAATGTGTCACTTGGTAGTGGGACTCGTTACGTATTATTTTGAAGGCTGAGATTAATTCTGTAAGGATCTGTCCGACGTCAGGCGAATTTACTTTTATGTTTCGTGTCAGAATCTCATCTAGCATTACTGTCGGCTATGTAAACGCTGCGTGTGTTTCGTGTTCGATACAACCAAAATTTTGAATGGTTGGTCATTGGTATTTTGATTACGCTCGCATTTTCTATCCTAATGCTTTTTATTATCCTCTGTGGCTACCTAAAAACTGACTCCAACTTAGGGCAACACAAGCAGTGCTTGAGATTTCCACCACGCTTTTCGTGTGCGGAGAAGCTAGGAGATGGTCATTTATCACTCTGAGACGCTCACGCTAGCTGTCCCAGTTCAGTCACGAGGCCAGAAACTTCCACATTTTTTCATCGTGCCTTGCAACAATAAACACATCTATGATGATGACGAAATTGGTGACAGTTCCGATTATGGCAATAATAAAAATAATACAAGCCGACGAGTCTTCCAATAACAACGACAACAATAACAACAACGAAGACGACGACGACGACGACAACAACAACAACAACAACACAGGCGATATACTATGACGTAATATTGCTGCGCATTCGTGAAACCATAGTTGCAGTGTAAAAGCAATAATGATTACATATTCTGGGTGCGTCTGTGTGTGTTTGTGTGTGTGTGTGTGTGTGTGTGTGTGTGTGTGTGTGTGTAGTCTTAGTTATCCAGCATGCAAAGCTCATGGGCCTTAATTTATTGTCATCTGTGGCCTGTCATGCCTTACCAAAGATTTCCACATTATCTCATAAACGTCAAAATTTTCGAAACAAAAAAAAAAGTTGTTGAACATAAAACGTGTTTTGATTTTCTCCACACGTTTCGTCCGAGACATTTTTATTCTAAGAAGAATTTAGCACGATATGATGACAAACGTATACATCTCTTCATGTAAAGTAACCGTTATTATTGTAGGACTTTAATGAAACTTGAATTTTCCCGACAGATTGTCGAAAATATATTAAAATATCAAATTTTATGAAAATCCGGCCAGTGGGAGCCCAGTTGTTCCACGCGGACGGACGTTTTCGAATTCTTGACCCTTGGACCGATAGGTTATCCCGAAACTTTTGTCGATAATTGCCACTCTTCGCTACGTAATGTCCCAGAAGAGCGCAGATCTCATCTACATCGCGATTAGTGTCCGATACCAGGCATGTTTCAACTTGGTGCAGGTGTGCTAATAGAGTAGAAACTAGTTAATAATATCAAAGTATGTTTTAATCACAAACTGATGCAGAAGCGAACTTTCTTAAAAACAATTTTAAAATTAAATTAAAATTAACATTAAAATATCAAGACGCGCGGTTTGTATGTGAAAACTGTCGAGACCCAACAGGCAAGACTGTGTAACAGCCATAAGAACACTAAACTAAAGTTAGTAAAAACAAATGCCGCATTATGGTTTAATACAATGTGCAAAATTAAACGTCTGAAACCAAACTACATCAACATCAAAGTCAATGGCAAAAAGTCACAAGACAAGAAAACCACAACAAATGCGATCAAATACAGGATAAATCAAGAAATCAAATTTCCCTGCTTCAAGAAACAGAACCTCAATCAACAATTACATTGTATACATCTAAACCCTGCCCAATATCGTAATGTAATTTTAATGCAAATTTTAATGCAAATTTTAAAATTGTTTTTAAGACAATTCACTTCTGCATCAGTTGGGGGGAAAAAATTTTTTTTGATACTAGCAAGATGTATGTGAAATTAGTAAATAATACTTGTCATAACAGTGCGAACATACGTATTTGTACTTTAAAGAACTCCGACTGTAATTTAAATACCTCATTAACTCGCCCAAAATAATGATTGTTTTAGAGGAATTTTACTTCAAAAGTGTGTGTATATATATTTCCTCACAAACTCATCGTCCCAAATCGCATTCACCTGACGGTCAAATTAAAGTGATAAAGATTTAGTTTATTTTCGATTATATTTAACGGAATACAAAGCAATATAATTTCTATATAAAATATCGTATGTGATAGATATCAGCATTCCAATCACTCTGTGAATATATAAGAATTCGGATTTGATAAATATGAAAACACATTGCGTAATCAGAACATTAAAGAACGCGCCTGAAAGAGAAGTGTTACATATTTCTACCTACGTTATATTTCAGTGGGGTTTGTGTGGAATAAGTTGCCGTTGTGTAGAAGCTTGCAGATTACATTCAGTCGTTACTTGACTAACTGCCTGAAATTAAAAGAATATTCAATGAATTTACAGTGGGGCGTTTTATTGCCCTTCAAAATACTGAGGAATATCCGACTGTAAGTACTACAATAAATTTCTCCACCCACCTCAAAAACAGGCTGGCCACAACAAAGGCTACTCTGTGTAGGTAAATAATTGCTGCTCATTCTGAGAATCGTTGGAAAGTCATAATGTGCTATATGGGACAAATTATGCTTTTTGATATATGTGGGCAGGTGGTGCATCAGAGACTCTGCGGTTCTTTACCGAATTAATATCATTCACGTATCTTCTATATTTGTGTGTGAACATGTATAACAGGTATCTGTGTGTGAGCGAGTTCGCTTTCTGTCTCCGAAATCAAAGAGCTTAAGTCTCGCCCCCTTACCTAAGGCCGAAATTGTAATCAGCTCTTAATGAAGCATCTCTTAGACTACGCTGTTACGTTAATGTTTCGGCGCTGTATTCATCGCTTGATCAGCTAAGTCTTTGAGCCAGGATTTCTTGCGTCTTTGTCGACTGCTTCAAGAGGGGCTTTTAGACGGTTCAATAACAAAATATCGCGATTATCTAAGCACCTCTTTAAAATACTAAGGGAACGTCTCACAAAAGCAGCGGAAATATTTACTTATAATAATAATAATAATAATAATAATAATAATAATAATCTTTTCTGTTCCTCTGGCCAGTTTATACTCAGGTGTTACAGACAACTGCTACACTGTATTTCACACTTACGTAGTTATAATTTGCGTAAGAAGTAATTTATCTTTTCTTTTTATGGCTCTCCATTTTCATAATGTGACAGAAAGATAGTGTATCATTTTGTGTGTTTGTGTGTGGGAGTGTGTGTGTGTGTGTGTGTCTTTTTACCAAACAAGTTTATACTTCTTGTTACTTTCATAAGAAATGAATGAAACACGTTTATATAGAACCGAATAAAAAACGATTAGTAGGGCTGACTGCTTGCTAGCAAGCAGTCAGCATAATCCGTATGACATATACCTGCTGGTATGTGTACAGTGCTGTGATGGACAGAGAAACTGTCCGAAACATGTAGAATTTTATTCCAAAAATAAATTTGAGAAATTAGTGCATCTCGTTGGTTTTATTTTAAGAAGAGTGTGCTAGGATATTGTACACTGTACGTACCGTGCCTTGCACAGAAAAAAATAAAACTGCTAGGATAGTCGGTTAAGTGGCCAAAACTAGGGCATAATTTTTATTGCATGTATCCTCACTAACACGGCCATGATTAATGAAAAGCATGAAAAAGAACTTAAATGATGAAATATATTTTGAATTACCAGATAACCCAATGAAGTGGCGTCCCATCCCATAACAAGGATCAGCTTAGCCAGACCGCTGCCAATTCATGAAACATAACATTGATGCCCTCAGTGAGATATAAAAGTTTCTTATTTCTTTCTCTCTTATTCTGACCTAGTTCTACCTACTCACTGCAGGTGTAGAGGGTTATAGTTGCACCTGATTACATTCGGTGCCTCGGTAGGACGCCTCTTAACGAGGGTTCGACCAGTCGCAGAGAAAACACACAACCCTCACTAGAGACAGACGTCATTGTTCACAGGTCTGATTCGAACCCGCAATCCCAGCAAACGAACGGTCGCAGACCCATGTCTTAGAAGGTGTAACCGCCGGGATCGGCTATTAGTTACTTAAAAAATTTCTTTGAAGATCACCATCTTCTGGTATGTGACACCATAATATATCGTGCATTTATAGAGTGTCCATTGTCTGGTACTCAAAAGCATTAAAATATGACAAGGTCGATTCCTTCCACATTATATGTTATTAATCACCAACATCCCCTTCTTTCGAAGCGATACAAAGCGTATCAGTTACGAAACCGTCGTTCAATAACATAAGAATCAATCAATATAGACTGCTAAATCCCGTCACTATAACATTTTCTTCTGGTCTATGTTACTTCTCATCTACTACGTTCTAATACTTTCAAATTATAAACGCTCCTATTTCCTTCGGAATTTAAAAATTATAACACCATCACTCATTTCGCATTGCATTTGTTGACTGGGGGAACAATTTTGAAAAATGCTTATTGATTTTAAGAAAAAAGACCATCCATAGCTCCCAGAGGTCGTCCACTTTCTCGCAGGATATGGCGGACGACTCATCATTGCTGTAATGGAAAATTCAGAGGTGCCTAGCACCGCCACTGATAAAAAAACTGTCCGTGAGAGATGGGAATTATTAACGACTCTCCTTCGCGGATGAAGACACCAGCGGGTAGTGACAAGGTTGGGGCACCAATAAAATCGCGAGACGCTAGTAATACGGGGTGACAAAGGAAAAAGAAAGAAAGAGGGGTCATGGAATCAGAGACCAATCGATTGGCAAGATGGAATAAGAAATTTGATTATTGAAGTTGCTGGGGGAATGACAGGCCAATCCTTTCTCAAGCACAGAGCGTAATAAAGGGATTCCAGCTTTGCATTAAGAAGCAGAGAGATCTTGAAATGTCTACCCAATCTTTTATAAGAATAGCTCTGATTTTTCCTGTTCTCTAAGCTGAGTTCTCTATGACGGCTGAAGGTAGTCTTCCATTATAAAGAAAGCACCAGGAATCATTGCATCCACATGAAAATCAAGGGGTTGTGTTGCGTTAGGCATTAGAAAGTACTAAACAAATACATTTGTCACATCAACTCAACAATAATCAGGTTATTTGACTACTATTTCGACATATTTCAGCACCAGTTGCTGGAAATATAATAAAATATGTCGCCAGACAAAATGGAGAACTTAAAATTTTTTGTGTTTCAAAACTCGGGGATGTTGGGATGATCATGCACATGAAATGCGTATGAAATGCACAGTTAATTTTAGAAGAGAGGCCTACTGGATAAACTTCGTTTGGAAGAACGAAACGAAGATTATATACTGTGATTTAAAAAGATGGACTCAATTTTGTACCTCTATATTTCCTGAACAACACAAGATATATGAATAATCTACATGAAATTTGGAAGTCAAAGTCTTAATTTATTAAACGTCATCATTAAAGCGCTTCTCTAATGCATAACCGTGCAGTAGCTTCAGTTGAGAGCAAAATGGCTACTATGCAGTAAAAGAATTTTTGCGTGTATCAGAGGAGAACGTGAGACGAATTCAAGAGCGTTTTGACCGTAGCCCAACCAAGTCAACCAGCAGAGTGAACAGAGAACTAGGAATACCGCAACCAACTGTCTGGCGTGTGTTGAGGCGCCGTTTACTTTTCAATTGAGTCCATCTTTTTGAATCACATTCTACAGTTCCATTAACAGACTGTAAGGCCGAAGCAAGCTCAGAGAGCTTGAACACTCAGATTGTGTTATCCTAGGCCGTTCATAAGGTTCAGGTTTGCCACGAAGAAACTAAAATTGCAGCATGAGGGTATATGATCGGGATTCCCTTGATATTCAGGGAGAAAATAAAGACTTAGCATTTAAGTGAAGGGTCTCAAGAAATTGTCAAATTAGTCGGTAACATTGCCGCCATTCGAAGCACGTACCTTCATTAACTATGTGTTTCTAGGAAGTGTGTCATCCCCGTTGTGTGTGTGTGAAACTTGGAAATTGTATACAAACACAACTGTGTCACATAGGTGTATTTAATGGCTAAATGGACAACTAAATGTTTCGGCCCGTACTGGCCATCTTCAGGTTGTTTTAAGAGAACTGGCTTAGGATCTAACGATATGCATTGCGCGCGCACACGTTGTGTAGAGATCTCTACATACGGGCTTTTTTTATTTACAAAAAGTAACGCTATTGTGGAGGTGTGCTCGGCAGGTATGCGGTTCCGTAGTTGTGTAGAGGCCGGTTCTCCGTCCTCCTTATTCGGCTGCGTCGTGGAGGGCTTGAGTAGCCTTGGGTGCCTGGTCTCTTGCCTATGAGGACAGAGATATGTGTGTGTGAGTAGGGTGGTGGATTGCTCTAGTCTAGTTATGCATGGGAAATGTCCTCTGTGTTGGGAATATAGATGGCTTGGTACTTACCTATGTTCTTGGTGTTAGTGAGTTCACGTTCTATCCCGTTTTGTCCCTGGGTGAGTGTGAGTTCATATGGGTGGTAGCCCTCGCTCTTGCTGCCATTTGCTGTTTCTCTGTGTGTGGCCATTAAATACACCCACGTGACACAGTTGTGTTTGACTATATACAATTTCCAAGTACCTATATGTTTATTTATTTATTTATCTATTTATGTTTGTTTAACAACACTGTCAGCAGCTCTGCCATTACAGCGCTCAGAAATTGCAAGAAATGTGAGTGAAAAAGGTTGCAGCCTACTGGAAATTCGTTTTCAAAACTCACTGATTGGAGTCAAGAAAACCACAACCCCAGTTCCAATAGATGTATTCCACGGAGATTCAAACCCGGACAGCAAATAAAACGACGTCGAAAGGCCTAAAAATATAAAAAGTGCTTTGTAAAAGAAAATTCTAGACAAAATTTGGTGCGACTTTTCTTATTTGTGTTCCTACTTTATTAATTTAAAAAAAACACATTTATCTTTCTGTAATAAAGAATGAGCTTCGTCAGAGCGACATCTGTACTTACTTCATTTTACAACACCCTCAGTGAATCGGACTGTATATTGCATCGGATGACTGGGTCACAGAGAATATTTAACTGATAAGTAAGTAAGTGAAATTGTTGAGGCACAATTTAAACAGATAACAGAAGCTTATCTCGGGACACTAATATTACAGGTATAGATTTGAAGCAAACACCTCGAGATACAACTTCAGAACAGCCATTTATGTCTGCTTGCATGACGTCACTAATGCGAGGAACAGTACAGTATTTGGTACAATATAATGAACTGAAACCGCAAGCACATTAATTAGCGCCAATCTCAGTCTTCTTTGATGAGTAATTACTAAAACAAACCATTAGATGCAGACTGCTCCGCACGTATCGCATTAAGTATGTTTTAGTACAATCAGAAAAGAGTAGGACAGGTTGATATGTTGTTAAGGTTAATTATGGTGTTTAAATTACGATTTTTTAAACGTTAAAGGCGAGCAGGTCAAGTGTTCCGTGAAAGCAAATTCACCACTTTATTCCATAATTGAAGAAAAACTCCAAGTTCTTAGAACTACAAACAAACAAACAAACACAAGAAGAGTGATGTGCGTTTACGTAACTTATACCTCCGAGTAACTTGTGTGACAATCATATACAGGCCCGCTTTTCTTGCATAAAGGTAGAAGCGGATAATGCAGGATGGAGAACGCACTGAGGGGTGATTGCATATTGCCTCAGATCGGATGAAGAAGCATTGAAGATGAATACAACGACCGGCAGATGAGAAAAACGCGTTAATGCCTGACGTGAAACACGGCGGTGACCAAATACACTGTACATAACGTCTGGTGGGACTGACAAGGACACTTGCCGTCTTGCCTTTCCTGTAAACTCACACTTATTAATGCAGAAGGTAGGACAATCAAATGTAACAATACCTTAATATACTGCAAAATTCCTACGTTTATGTCGCTTTCACACTGAAAAAGTTTCGTGTATTTTGGCACCGAAAATTTCGCAAGAACTATAAGCTGTTAAAGTCCAAAGTAGTTTAAATTATGACAAAAATTATGAACATTATAACAATGTCTACGTGTGTTTCTGCGAGCCTGTGGAACAAATATTGGCTAACCTTTAGGGTGAGGAAAGAATGTTTCGATAAAACTTCGCAGTGGTTTATTGGACGTAGTATTGCAGCCTCAACCAAGAGAGACTATGGGTAACCCTAGTCGAAATGGCCAGTATTTCGGATTTTTCAACCCAAAACATCCCAAGTACAAAGCAGAAATCTTGACTTTTTGTGTCGCGTTGTATAGGAAAATAAACAAAGACAGATAAACAAAGGTCAAAAGACGTATGTTAGTCCCTCTTTATGTATTCTCCAATACAAGACGATGCATAAATGTAAGATTGTCATTGCTAGTCAAGCTAAGGACATCTATAGACACAAAACATAAAGAAGGAATTTACTCAACTGTAATACACACATTTTCTTTAAACAACGATGTATCCAAAACGTTCTCACCACAATCTATACAAAAATAAAAATCCCAATCACTAGGGAAACGGCAAGATATGCCAAAATAGAAGCACAAAAACAACGCCTGAAAGTTGAATTAAAGTTCAACTTTATTAAAAGACAGAAATTAAACCAAGAAATCTCCAAAGTACGCCTAAAATTAGGAAATGTCTGGGGAAAACGGAAAACAATTGGACCTCATACATACATTGAGGTATAATTAAAACCTAAAATGGACAAAAGATACAAAACCATGAACAGAGTACGCCATGCACTACGATGGTAAAAGGACATACGCTGTAGAGTGACAAGAAAAACCTTTATTTCGAAACACCCTATATAAACCACATGACATCTACCATAAAAATTCCACTACAAACAACCGCTAACCTAAAAACTGAAGACTTTAAAACTCGCTTTCACTAATTTAATTTCAATTCAATTTTAATCATGTAATTTTAATCTTCAATTTTAATCTTGGAATCAAATTATATGTATAGACCAGACTTGTAACAAAACTTGGAAGAAGCGAGATCTTCCTTCCGCACATGATAGGTATACTTCATAGTATGTTTCAAATATCAGCCTGAAGATGACCCCTAAAGCGTCGAAACATGGAGCTGGTTAACTTATTATTTTTTATAAAATTGTGTTTTTGTCGGTTGTTAATCTGCTTTTATTCACAAAGCAGAAAATCTTCACCTTTACTCAGACTTTTCGACTTGTGTATTATGACCAGGTTGAACATGTAATAAATGGACGTCGTTTCTATTTACAAAACAAATGTGACATATTTTCTATTGGTGTGTAACATCAGCCAAACTGTTAAATTAATTCAGCCATTCTGCCGAAACGTCTTGACAATAAAATTTCTTAAGATTTTCTAATCGACGCAACACGCCAAGACGCAAAAGACAAGGGATTTTCTGCGCGTTTATACTATTTATTTCAGCTTTGCTAAAGCGACTACAGCAAAGTTCAGGCGCTACATTCGTGGGAGGAGAACTGAAGGGCTTTTGTGCAAACAGTAAGTGGCGAAAGATCTGTCCCTCGGCCACAGTTTTCTCTGTCGCTCGTGATGATGGCCGTGCAAATGACATGAGCGTAATGCAAGCTGATAACTCGTGGGAGTGAATGTGTCCCAATGTATATCTAGATTATGTGAAGTGGGACAAACATCCCACCTTTTGTGTTTCTTACTTCATCGACACAGAAATGTGAACTTGAGATTATTCCTCTTTGACTCTTCCCACTCCACACCATTCTCAACTAAACATGAATTCTCAGAGACTCAGCAGTTTGTATCTCAGTTTTCTTATTTATATGTTGTCGTGAGGGTAGGCAATGTTTTTTTTGTCACAGATTGTGGTAATTAGACATGAGCATAAACATAAACTTGTGTGTGCATTGCTGTTTTGTTTTTAATTTAGATGCCGGACTGCTGGCTAGTAGTCAGTACTCGGAAGGTCCTGCTATCGGCCATCTCGACACAGGTTTTTCTTGGTTTCCCTGTGCCTAAAAGCAAATGCTGAGATGGTTTCCAAGATTCCAAGTTGCCACTAAATGCTTCTCATGTAGCCCTCCCGACTTAAATCTAGTAGTAACCAATTTCATGTTTTGTTTACATGTAAAATAACCACTGCCACCGGGTAACAAACCAATTGCAGTTAATAAATATGTTATTATTATTTCTTATTTTATTGCACTATAATGCTTAACATTTACATAACACTTGTACATTACACCACTACCCTGAAGCAACTATCCGACCTTATGTCTGTTCCAGCAACACCATAGTAATTACAAACCTCGTACGGAGATATTCTGAACAATAACTGTCTGATAAGCACAGTGTTTAAAATGTTCTTTTGTTGAATTGTGCAGGTTGGAGTTTGGTGGTGAAAACCTGTAATGTTGAGCTACATTTATAAGTTTCAGGATAAACAATGCTGCATTAATATACCAAATATCTTAACACGAAAACACGGTATTTAACAGTTATCAATATTTTACTTAAGAATGAAATATGGCAGAGAAATTGATATACTGGGTTACATACGAGATTTAATTTTTGGTTTCTTTTTGCATGGAATAAGATAAACCTTGAATATTTAGATATCGGGTAGCTTAAACAAAATAACAAAAATGTCTTGAGAGGAACAATTTTTTAAAGTCGAAAAAATATCCAACTAACCGATCATTGAGGGTATCAGCAACTTCGACTAGAGACAACCTATAGATTCAACTAAAAAAACATGGTGTGCACAAATCAACAACTCACACCTACAGCAAAACGAGTCTAAGATACACAGTTTTAACTACCTTAACAAAAAAAAAAAGAACCTGTCGTTCATAATGCTTTATTTATATTTCGAAAGTTATAAGAAACGTAAGTAAATTATTTATTGTACACATTAGATTTTAGGTGCTGCGTTCACGTACGGTATCGCGAAACAAGTGTTGCTCTGTTGTGAAACTACTTTATCTACTGGTTTTATCAGACGTCATGGCGTATGTTAGGGATCAGGTTAGAAGGTTTCCTAAATTGACATCCTCGGAGTAAGATATTTCGCTTTACCGCTGTGATGCTGTATAAAACTTTAATGAAAATACATTAATATAAATTTTGACGTTTTTTTGACCGTGCATCTCAGTATATTTATCTCAGTAATTAACCAACTTGATGCACAAAATTTTTGTTTTATCATCACACATATAGGTGTGATGATACCAGAGGCTGTATGATACAATTTTCACCTCCTGATGATGAGCACATATGCTCGAAACATGTAGAGTCATGAAATAAACTTACTATAAACCAAAAATTTTGTGCATCAAGTTGGTTAATTACTGAGATAAATATAAGTTAATATAAGTTGCGTATCTTTTGAAATGGTCCATCCTAAATCATAACTTCAGAAAACATGTTGCAGTGTTCTTGTACGCCATGTATTCGGTTGATGACCGAGTTTCGTAGAGATCAGAAGCACCAAGGCGGAGATTGTACACTGATCTAATGTTTATTACCAGGTGCATTAAAATACGGATATTTTGTTGCTGAAGTTAGAGAAGAGTTTGCAAAACACACGATACGCTTCATACAAAGTGTGTCGTTTTCTCGAGTTCTTTCAGGCAAAGGAAGGCGTAGTATTCATATGTTAAACTAGAATATAAACGCCTGCATTCAAATCCTCGTCTAATCACAATTCATGAGAATATTGCAGTTTCAATCAGCACTCTTCTGTTATACATCAAGTAGAGTCAATTTTGAAAATGCTTAAGAAAAACAATTTAAATTAGCTTACTCCATACAAAGATGTAGTTAAATTACTCAGTTTCTGAGCAAAATATTATGTCACCGATATGGAAAGGTGAAGAGAGAGATTATGCATTCTGGAAGAGCTGCAGTTGAGTGGTAAATTTTACACTCCGTCCGACTTCACCCATGAGTGTTGGTATTCATTGTCAGAGTCCAAACTACAGTTAAGGATTCGACGAATAAGATACTATATTCACTTGCGAGTAATAGTTTTCGTGTGTAAGAACAGCAGTCAGCCAGATACTGATGGAACATACATGTATCTACGTCACATTTCCTTCCAAGTAGCTTGAAGTTTATTCGAAAAAAGCAAATGTATGAAATTTTACTCTTAAATTTCGAGACTCTGGTTTATATCAGTGTAAATTAATTCACCCAACGCGTGATAAAGAATCGAATTAAACGCTCGTTACAGTAAGTAGCAGCAGGAAGATTTGTTTCGTTTGGTGGCGCTATTTTTGATTGAATACTGGAGAGGATTTTCCTGTGCCAAAATAATCCCCATGATCTTCGTACGAAGGAATGGTGAGTTTCAGGTCTGCTTCTTTTTGTTTTTAATTACATTTGTTACACATGTTCTCCATTTTACTTCTGTCGCTGTCGTTCGTGTAATTTTGGTCGATAAGAAAGATTTTTTTTTACCTCGAATTATCTTGAGGATTCCTTATGCAACGATCTTGAGGAATGTGGAAAATATCGTCAGCTCCCTCCTTCACCTCCGAACAATTTCTTGTAACTAGAACAGTACTTAACAATAGTTCCGTTATGGCTCTCTCTCTCTCACACACACACACACACACACACATATATATATATATATATAAAGACAAACTCGATACTGCGCGCTGTGGTGCACAAATTTTGCCATTACTGACCTGCGTGGTACAAATGAAAAAATGTTTTATATGAAAACACTTTCATATAATAGCCGTAACATACACAGTTCGCTGCACCTCTTCTTCTTCCACCCAGACTGTTTTTTTTTTCGAAAGCACACTCAATAATCAGACAAGAGACCAACAAACTGCCTGACCGATTGATTAGAAAAATACGTGAATACAAACCAAACTAACATATTATGGAGGTCGTATATTGAAAGATCGTCCACCGGAATGGCTAAATAATTTATGAAGGAAATAAGGAATAATCCTCTGATTGACTACTCCGCGATCATGAGCAGTTAGCATACTACACAACCAGGCAGCCTAAGTAGTGAATAGAAATAACCAAAGAATCAACAAACCAACCAAAAGCAACAGATCTAAAAGCTATTTTATCTGAAGAAATATGTATATAACGAAGTATTCTGAATCATCCGAATTAAAAATCGCTCAAAAATGAAAGTACTGTTTTTCAGAAGAAAAGGTTTCCTTAGCGCTACAGCCATGTCACACGCACCTCATTCTGACAATCTGTGTGTCAGGCACAGCATCCCTTTTTCAAGGATGCCATGACAGGCACTTCAACACACATGTAAACAGCCCACAACAAAGGACTTCTTCGTCGACATTTCAACTTTTATTTAGTAATATGTGAAGCTCCTCCAGTGTCACTTTCAGAAATGTGCCCCACTGTGCTTATATAAGTGGAAGAAGAGCCCGCTCTTCTCTTGCATTTAGGAAGATACTATATTCTTACTTCACTAACTCTCTGATCGGCATGTGCTTTGTTCTCAGACAGTATAGAATGTAATTTTATTATGTCCACCATGACATCTTGATCAGTCGGAGTACCGTGGCTAATGGAATTGGAATTGGATTGGCGTCCCTTCCTCACGGCTCAATGAAAGTTTTCACTTTCTTGTTCAAGTGATGG
>Ga0123354_10004410_pt1 | contig 19937 bp, 16 predicted proteins | sample TergutLab28metaG_2_FD_97872 | JGI IMG/M metagenome (GOLD analysis project Ga0123354, IMG submission 97872) | Labiotermes labralis P4 segment gut microbial communities from Petit-Saut dam, French Guiana - Lab288 P4 | ecosystem: Host-associated > Arthropoda: Insects > Digestive system > Gut ...
CGTTGCGCTGACCACGTGACACCCCTCTATCCGCAAAAGTTGGCACTAACTTCGCCGACCGGCGGCGGCCGCTCTGTCGGTATAGTTCGCGTGCGGACTAAGGCCACGGAGTTTAGTTTATGCCTTGAAGTGAAGAAATAAAGAAGGTTATCAGAACAAAGCAGAGAGTACAGAGAAACATAAGCGAAGCGTTAGATGGTGGGTCTCGAAGTATTTCCATATCTTGAAAAATTAAAAGCTGCAAACCAAAGAATGTCCGACGCAACCGATTACTGGCATCTATAGAATCGTCCGATAAACGGTGACAGATCACAGCTTACTAGATATTTACAAGTGATTATTAAAGTTCATGTTATGAACTTTTTTTTTTGTTAGAGCTAGTATTACCATTTTAACTGTTGTGGTAAATCAAACCTGCGATATTCAATACGGCGGAAAAAATTTGTCAAATGGAGAAAATCTATCAACAACTACGGATGAAGTACAGGCACAGAATGCTGTGAAAGTGGCCATAAGAATTTGTAGCACGATTTTATGCAGATCCATAGACTTAGAATGCTTTTAAGCAATAAACAATGCAGTATTCACGTTCACAATAAAAACCGACTCTTGCCGCTTTGTGCACGGGACGCTGGTTAAGGTAAGGCGACAAGCACTGTTCATTCTTTCGAAAGTACCGACATGTATGACGTTTATGGCTTGTAAGTAGGCTACTACATATGTAAAAAAGTGATTCAGCAATCTTACGGGAAGTAAATGTAAGAGGGAATATCCACTTCCGAATTTGAACCCTGAGGCTGGTATTTGTGTGACCGACCACTTTTCCTAGCGGCAGGTGTGGTCGTGGCGGACATCGACCATTACCACCTGAAACTGAAAATCCCGTGTCTGGAGAATGGCAGGTTCTACCGAAACCCCAATCCGGCGCTTGAAAAGGTGTGGACCACCTCTGAATGTTCCAAATATTATCTATGCTTGGGTGAGTAATGTGAGGAGGAAGGCTGAATACAGCAACACAATTTTAAAGTAGCAATACTAAATACTAAAACTACTACTACTACTAATAATAATAATACCAGTCAGGGTCACGGTATGACGTTACTCGCTACTTTCAAACAAGATGGTTATTGTTGTATGCTTCCTTCTGGGTAATTCCCCGGCGTCTGAATTTTATATGCCGACGTTTCGGAACAGGGTGTTCCGAAACGTCGGCATATAGAATTCAGACTCCGGGGAATTACCCAGAAGAAAGCATACAACATTCAGAACACGGCGAAAATTTGAAATCAAGAAGATGGTTACTAATTTTATAAAATAATAATGTTTATGTAACAAATTAATATTTTAATACAGCTATTGTTACTTTCAATGTACGGCAATTTTTAAATGGATTATGCATAAGTATCATTCCATATTTTCTGAGATATATAAGGCTCTTCCTGTATCTTTATTTAAACCTTTTAAAGAATACGCAACAAATAGGTCTATTATTTCACTTACAACATACTAGTAACGCTCTGTGATATATCACAAAAAGTATATCTCATCCAATTTTTGAAGATGCTTTACCAAGATATTCATATTCAAGTGTCTGAAACCAAAATTGCTTGTCATCTCATATACTTTGCATACAGCTCTAATTTTTTGTAATGTGTTTACGTAATTATGAATTGGTTAAAAGTAGGCCTTTTAACATGACTGTTAACAAATTTATTATTATTATTATTCTTATTAGTAGTAGTAGTATTCCGTTGCATTGGCTCTCAAATTTAGCACTGTCATACTCATTAGTTTGTAGTTTCATATTCGACCCTCAACACAGATTCACGCAAGATCTGACGTACTCACAGGGGTGCTGATGAAGTTTCAGGTCTTTTGAGAAATCATGCTCCTCCGCAACATAAGTTACCATTTACCAGTCGAGACGATGTAACATCTCACAAGACTTGAAACTTCAGAGGAGGCCCATTTCTGCTTGGGTGTTTATGATTTCCCAGTCGATGGTATTTGTTTTACACAGCTGAGAAAGTGTCGTGAAAGTGTTATGAAACAAAAAACACCCAAACTGAAAATATGAGGTCATTTCTGCAGCCCCGTCACATACCATAGAAGACAGTATTATTCAATGCCTCACAGAAAGATTTGTATACTTATTTAAATTTGTATATACATTAAAATTAAATGATAAGACTCTCTCTCTCTATATAAATACACACACACACACATACAAACATATATACATAGACATGTAATACACGCCTTCTCGCCTTGTTGTCATTTCATTGTTAACATGTTCTCTCTCTCTATTGTCAAAGTATTGTTTTGGTTTAGAGTTAGAAATGAAACACATATTTACTTCTTTGGTATGTTTCCTCTCAAAGTCTACTACTGATATGGTCAGGATAACAAAAGGCCTATTTGTTACCAGGAATGGAAATTATTTCATTCAACATGTGCAGATCTTATGTACAGAAAATGTTATACTAAACACACAAAATAGAATTACTGATTCCCTGTAACTATCACGTATTCATTGAATTTCACTGAGTAATTTCGGAAAAGCAACATGTGGACAGATGGGGATCTACCAACAAGATCTTCCAAAAACAAGTCAATTTACAATACATGTCACAGATAAATCAATTCACCTGACATACAATAAATCTTCCTTCAGTAGGGTGTGGTATACAGTCACAGGATCATATAGGCTGAGGGTGTTCCAGATTAGAATGCTAATAAAGATACAAGTATTTAGACCTAAGTGAGAAGAAGTAACAGGAGACTGGAGAAAATTGTACAGAGAGGAGCTTTATGATTTTTACTCAACAAACATTGATGAGTGATCGAATTGATGGGAGTAAGATGGCTCGAGCATTTGGAACATACGGGAGAAAAGATAAATGTATACAGGGTTTTGGTAGGGAAATTTGAAGGAAAGAACAACCTGGAAGACCTAGGTGTAGATGGGAGAATAATATTAAAATGAATCTTAACAAAATAAGATTGGAGGGCATGGATTGGATTAATGTGGGTCAGGACAGGGACACATGGCAGGTTGTTGTAAATAAGAAAAAGAACCTTTGGGTTCCAACAATGTGGAAAATTTTTTGACTAGTTAAGAAGCTTCTCAAGAAGGACTCTGTTCTATGGAGTTAGTCATTTAGTTGGTAAGCTAACACATACTTATGAAGCAAGGCTTTCTCATAAATACTGCACATATAGTTAAGTCTTATCACTTGTTTTTTGGTCAGTAGTTAAACCGCTTTCTTCATAACTGAAAGAGGATCACAATTTCTCCCTCTTCCTATTTATTACTCACAAGTCCAACACTTTTCATTTTGATTGAAAATTATTCTCACATTCAGGAAACTATTTTCAGATGGTGAAGTGTTTGGATTCAAATGCTCTGCAGGCCTACTGTTTGATGTCAACAGGCAAATATGTGACTTTAAATTAAATGTGGACAATTGCGATGTGGTGGCAGGTGAGCTGCTTTCAAAAGGAACACTTTCCTGTTTCTTCCCCGATTTCAATGGTTTCAGTTGAGTGGCAGTTTATGGTGGCTACTAATCTAAAAACTGCAGTTTTGTTTCCAGAAACAATTTGGCATATATTAGACATTGTGGATTTTTAGTTCACTGTCAACCAGTTTTGAATATGGTGAAAATATTATCTTCACACATACGAAACTCACATGAAATGTTGTTCCCTTTTACAGTCTCATTTTCATGCACACATGCAAGTGTGCACACACACACACACACACATGCTGTGTGCAGAAAGACTATCCCATTTTTCAATGACAGTTATTAATGTTACTGATTATAGTGCACACTCCAATGTAGACTGCATCCCAGTTTTGATGGAATAAGTAAACGGAAGTTTGATACTCCAGTGAAAAAGGTGCAAAATTTGTTGAAATGTCTCTCAAAGACGTTTGGAAATCTATCACTGAATATTCTAGGCATCAATTTAACAAAAATTATTCAAAAATTTATTTGCACGAATATAATATTCATCTTCGCATTGATCTGCAACTATACTAGAATTACCACAGCTATCAGATTCATTAAAACGTAGTAATTAAGTACAAATAAATAATGTCATTTTCAGTAAAAGTAACAAATCCACACATTTGTATACATTTAATTTAATTTAGTTTAATACTGTAATTTCTTGGGAACTTCAGATTAAAAAAAAGTGTGCATTTTATTCAGGACAATACGGAACTTTCAGAAAAATTAATAAATTAAGTACATTATTTTAAATATGCAGTTGACGTATGATTTGTGCAAAACTTGTTTCAGAGGCAAAAGTGCCACAGCCATTACTAGAAGCTGCTGAATGTGAAAATCCTGACCACTTGGGTTGCGGTGATGGTTCATGTTTACCCAATGAGTTTTTCTGTGATGGCAGTGTAGATTGTGCTGATGGCTCAGATGAGGGCTGGTGTGGTATGCATTTTATATTTGAAGTTTTCATACTCCTTATCAGAATTATTTTCCCTTTTTTTTTTTTAATAAAAAATATGCAATATCAAATTAAATTTATTATTGTTATTCCTGTCAGCTGCAGAAAAATATATTCTGCCAGTTCCCTCTATACTCACAAACATCTTTCTCTGCAAAACATTAAGGTAATGTGTAATATCCTGTGCACATGTTTAGAATCTGCATTCCTCAAGGGCTTACACACGTTTTCCTGGCACATTCTCATCAGATTAACATGTTTTTACTTACACATTCTACAGCATAACATCCTGTCTTTCTATTTCAGGCCCTGACTCCCAAATACGTTCACACATTTTTTCGGGTGCAAATTTGCCGAAATAATATTTTTATTTACTGAATTTCTTCTGCAGAGGCATTGCTGAAGTCACAGGACACATGCACTGTTATCATCATAATCAGGTTACACAGAATTAATAATGATCTCCATTTGCACAGAGAAACAGTGTTGCAGAATGGAGCCATTACGTATATCGACAGTCAATATTATCTTCCTATATTCATAACTTGATCATTACTCAAGAGTAAAGGTTTGGTGTTGAGAACATGGGTGGGTGACCCTCAACTCTGGGTGCAAAATGCGAAGAAAACATTCAGATCCTGTAAAAAAAGATGAGTATTTCTTTCCACTGGTTGTCATTTGTTAGGTGTTTAGTTCATCACAAGCCTAGAGACAATCTTATGCACAGCTATAGCTTCATAGAACTTAACATAATTTTCTGTTTCACATAATAGTATTAATTTGCCCCTAACAACATAAATGCACTTTAGCCCAACCACCCTGTAACTAGAATGCATTGCACATCAGTTACTGGTAATACACATCTAAAAGTCTGACCTACTCATGCAAAACCACTACCTATCTCAAAGTTGCACTCCAGAGTTAGTAACCAACTTAGGTACTCACTTGCTTTCTTCTTTGCAGGTTCTGTGAATCATATTTTGTATGCATTTCTTGAATCACCCATGAGGGCCACATACACTGTGGATTTCATACCTGTGATTTAATTATCCTAATAATGACTGATATAGAGTAAAAATCATGAAGATAATCATTATGCAGTGTCTTCATCCTACTGTTAACTTCATCCCCTCAGCATCCTTTTCTTACTCATCCTCAATGTGTTCCTCACACATATTTTGCACCTACATAAAAAAGATGATGTTCCTAGAAGTGTACATGAACATTCCATACATGCACAGTAAACAGCTAAATAAATACCATGTCATAACCTCCTTTCAAGAATTATAATCAGTTGGCATATTTTGAGTAGAATATAGCAGTACGGTTCCACATTTTTCAAGCTCTACCTATGTATATTTTTACTTTTAGTTGATACCCAATATTTTGTTGTTTTTCTTAATGAAAAATCCTAACACATCTCATCTTTTCAACATGCCTTCTTCAGTCTACTGTATGTGGTTCATAAAACCTGTTCCTGGTGAAATTTTAAATTAATGGATCACTATTTTCTGCTTGAATGACTGTGCATCTCATAAAATATTTTCATCTGACACAATTTTTTCATCAGCAATCATCATGGTCTACGCTTTGATTTCAGACAATAAAAGTTTCACCACCAAGCGCTATATAAATCTGTGAACTATTAAGTGTCACATTTGATAAGCATGTAATACATTTCAGAGCTGAATTTGTTAGCATTGCTGTACTCAGAATATATAACAAGGCTGGCATATTTAAAGCTGCATGCATCTAATATCTAGAGACAAGGTTATAAATTATAGCATTAAGTATTTTACTGTGATAATAATGAAGTAGGGCAATGTGCAGTAGGTTGAAACTATGTCATGAATTTCCTTGCTGCTGCCCAGATTACTATTACCAACCACAGTGTCTTGAATAGTTTGTGAGCTTCCTAAATCACAAGTAGTTCTTCATGAAGATAAAACTGATATATCAGCATTGCTGCCCAACATAAAGATCTGTTGTCCCACAGAATTAACAATCTTAGGATATAGGTTGTGTAGGACTCCAAGGCCCTTATAATCCTGAATTACCTCTCAGCAAGCTCCAGTGTATAGGTCCACTAACGGGGTCAATGGAAGACTAGATATTTGAACACAGTGAGCAGGTACAGCAGTATAGTGCTGGTTTCTTTTGGAAGATTCAGAGCATTTTTACCCAGCTGTTTGCAAAGTTTGTACAGCAATGGAACCATGGTACCAGCTGATTATGTACACATACCAATGTGTCAGTAGTATTACAACCTATTTACAAAGTACAGAATTAAAATGCATTCTACAGTTATTGCATGCTTCCTGCTGACTAATAAATTTCAGTATGTCAGTCGTTAAAAAATTATGACTGTATTAAATGTATGTTACAGATGCAGACCATGATCCTAATGCAGCTTTGCCATGTGATCCACACACCTGTAAGCTTCCAGACTGCTTCTGCTCAAGAGATGGAACTCTTGTTCCAAATAACATGGACCCTTCACAGGTTGCAGCAGAACTTTTCTTTATGATTCTAGAAATATAACACAGCAGGCCTGCTTTGCAACATGTATTACAGTGTGCACCAAATACACCTACCAAGATGCAGCATGTGACAACTGCACATTCCCTTCTACTCTAACTCTCCCACTCTTCCAGTCTTAGTCTTTCTGTTATTTGCCACAGAGCAGTTAAATCTCTATAGCAAGTCCTAATTATTTCATGCTGACAAGGCATGTATCATTTACAGGGGTCTTCATCAGGATCACACAGTGTTTCCTATGTTTTTTTACAGCATGTTATTATCCACAAAATGAAAACATACCCTGCAAGAAATCATCATTCAGGTCCTGACAGAGGACAAGAGAATGGGTAGGAAGCATGAAGACAAGGAACAGAGAACCTCTCCCAACTGAAGATACTACTGAGCATTGTAACTTCTGACTGAGGAAAGCCAGATGGAATCAACGTCACATCAGTATCAATTTTAGTCAACCAAAAATTCTACTGACAAAACTGATAAATCCCTACATGTTGAACACGTTGTTATTCTTGCCTTGTATCAGTTTATTAATGGAGTTCTCTTCATAATGAACAACAGACTCAGATGTAACTTTAAACTAGTTGTGACAAAGATTCTTAGATACACATCCTCTGTCGCACAAAAAAATGCTATTTCAGGATTCTTACAGCCAACCGCAATCCGTTTTAATTCACTTGTTTCACCTGTACTGTAGGCTGGGCCCAGAATTCTAAAATGAACATATTACCATCTATTTTCAAGTGTGTATGTCAGTACAGTAGTTCATACATAAATTCAGTGCTACACATGAACCTCAATTTTATCATTACAGCTCCAATTTGGAGCTTACAAATACCATGTAAATACTATCTACATAAAGTCATGTGCATACATAACATTTAAAAATCTGACAGGTATCTGTAATTAGGATACACAATTTTGTACTTGATGCATTATGACAGAATGAAGATGGCCCATAAAAACTGTAATGCATATGCCAAAACTTCAAAATTCACAAGCCTTAGAACACAGGGTAAAACCTCTAGCAAAGCATGTACCAAACTGTCTACATCCACTTGCAGTCAAAATAAGGGATATAAAATTGTACAACCATATTATCATCATCATCATCATCATAATTTCTCCAGCAAGATGATATTCATGTCATACCCTGCAAACTTCCTTTCAGTTCCTGCAATCTATTTGCAGTTCTTTGACAGTTATAACTTCATGTTTCAGGTTCCACAGATGATTCTGCTCACATTTGATGATGCCATTAACTTTGAGAACTGGGACCTTTACACACAACAGCTATTTACATCAAACAGGAAAAATGCAAATGGTTGTCCAATTCGTGGCACATTCTATGTTTCACATCAGTATACAAATTACCAACAAACACAGAAGCTATGGAATGATGGTCATGAAATTGCAGTCCATTCAATCACGTAAGCTTAGCTTCATAATTCTTCTATGTTTTTTTTGTACTTTCAGTTGGAAATGAAGTCATCACACAAGCCTACTGCTATTGCAAAAAGGTAATCACTTCAGTTCAAGAAATTCAGATGGAAAAATATTTTTTCTCCAGAAAACAGAGATATCATTTATACTATCAATTGCTCATATCCTGATACCATGCTCTAGATACAATAATTTATAATGTTTATTATGAAAACAGTATTTTTTGAGGATGTACAGTCATGAACAATATGGCATGAGACCTTAAAAATATTCCTTTTAATGCACTGTGTTTCTTATAATGCTGTTATGATCACCACAGCAGTCAAGAGACATCCCAGCAGATGCACACCTTCTATGTAATAATGCTGCCCCACCCAGCATGGCGACAAAAGAAAGACGCACACATCATCCTTCCAATGTTTTGCTAATATCCAATAAAAACAAGGGGCACCCATATTAATCTAAAGACAATATATTTCTTAAATTTCTGACTTTAAACCTACAATCTGTAGGTCTTAATAATACAATCTGCCTTTTACCTACTGCATTATACTGACTCCAGCAGTATGGAGCACACTGCATAATGAGCTTCAGGATTTGTACTCCTCATCAAACATTATTGAGATGATAAAATTGAGGAGGGTGAGTTGAGCAGGAGATGTGGTACGTATGGAGAAGCGAAATACATACACTATTTTGGTGCAGAAATCTGAAGGAAAGAGAACTTTGAAATGTGAGGATAACGTTAATAGTCTAGTTGTTTTTAATACAACTTAGGGCAGGGTACTTGCACATTCAGCTGTTAACATTTGTAACAGAGCTTTCAGTCAAGCTTGAATTACTCCTGAACAGACACCGAGGACCTGAAGAATGGTGGAGTAGCAATGCTACAATAGAAGACTGGTTTGATGAAATGGTAGGCCAGGCCAATATCATCAACCGCTTTGCTGGCGTGCGCATGGAGGATATCCGAGGTATGGAACTTACATTACAGCATTACAGTTAAATACCACCATAATGGCACTGTTATTAGTATACTTAAAGTAGTGATCTGATGGCACTTCATTCTAAAAATAAAATGACCGAGAAAATGATTACCTTAATAGATAAAGAAGTTACAAAGAACAGTTCATAAGTATGGGTTCGCATCAAGTATAAATGGAGAAGATTGATTCCAGTGTGACATATGTTGTGAAGTATAACATGTGTGTGTGTGTTAAGGTATTTCATTATGCATGGGATTATGGATTTAAGGTATTGTAAAAATTGGGTTGCTGCTGAGGAGCAGTGTCTTAGATACATGGGATTTGATCCTCTTGAGAAGAGTTTCAGAGATACCATGCTCTTATTCCAAACAATGTAATATTTTGAACAGATGGTACATAATGTCAATGAAAATGAAATGTACACTATCTGATTGCCAAATGTATCAGCAACTATGTCTGTAAAACATTTTGCACTTTCTTCACAAATGGCAGTTCCCAAGGTCTCAGGCATGCTTCGTGAAAGAAGAAAGCATTCCGTTTTGTTTTTATGTCCACTGCAGTACCATAATAGAAAACATTTGCAGTACATTCACATTTACCTACATGGCAGTGAATTCCAGATGAACATCAGTAGGCACACATACACACATAGTTACAATGTGAAAAAATCACATAAAACAATGGTATTCCTGTCTTATATTATAGTTATTCAGAAACCAATCTTTCTTTATGAAGTTTCACTTCTATTTGTTGTACTTTACCTTGACTATACAGGTGCCATGGATACAAATCAAGATCCATCAAAAAAAGAGGCACTGCACTTAGGAAACTTTGCAATGACAATGTTCTAATACATATTCTTTCAAGAAGAAAGTGGATTCATAACACACACACACACACACACACACACAAAAAAAAACATTCCCTTCAATTAAACAGCATGCAAAATAATCCTACATGAGAAAATAATATGGTTACAATGCTAAAATTTACAGTTCTTTTCCCACAGATGTGTCATGTTTGAAAAATTAAATTTACATCAAAGTACATTCAAAATAATAAAACTTCCCCACACTTTGATGCAACATTAAACAATACAGACATTATATTTTTGGAGAAATATTTATCCAAAATCATTCAGTTTTTCATACCTTGCTACACAGTAAAGACAATAAATATAAACAGCTTTTGAAAACAATCAATGTTAGTTGATAAGCTGTTCAAATATATGGTGAACTAACATTTTTTCCCTGCTTATTTCTGATACAATGAAAACTGAGTACATGGTATGAGATTTCCACTCTTATGAAATGCTACACATCACTGGTAGTTTATTACAGGCATTTCAGGACAAATTGACCCTTGAAGATGGGACTGACAGGTTGTCCTGAAATGTAGGTAACTGCCAATCAATGCTGCAAAACATAGCAGAATAGTGAATATCTCATTTACACATAGAAGAAGCCTGCAATTATGCAAAAGTTCATATGCATTACATGTCTGTAATACCACATCTTTGATGTTTATGATATCATGAAATAGCAACTTCACAATTTACAAGATATAAATCCCATCTACTACAAAATAATCTAAAAATTCATAATGGAATTTTCATTATGCAGTGGTCAAATGTGAAGCTCAGTATTTGACTCTGTAACAACTGTATTTCTTACTTATCAGGGATGAGAGTGCCCTTCTTAAGAGTTGGATGGAATCGCCAGTTCCTTATGATGAAGGAGTTTGGTTTTATATATGATGCCTCCATGGTAGCCCCTTTCTCAGACCCTCCTTTGTGGCCCTATACACTGGATCACAAGATACCGCACCAATGTACTGGCAACAATCAGCGGTGTCCCTCCCGCTCCTATCCTGGCATATGGGAGATGGTGATGAATCAACTTGCAATTGAGGTAAGAATTTTTTAGCTCAAGAATTTCATGACCTATCAATTAAATTTTGAATTCCTTGAACAGATACTCCTACAACAAAAAAGGAACTTTCCTGAGTCTTGGGAGGGCTGTGTCATATTAATCCATTTCTGGTGTTGTACAGTTTTTAATTAGACAGCCAGCTCAACTCTTACACACCTATCAATCTTGTATTAGTGTAATATACCCAGGAGGTTTGCCTACTATCCCTGGACCTCTAAAATGTAGTCATGTGTACTCTTACATGGGACATGACACTTTCTGTTTCTTCATGTACATCCTCCCACCTTTCTGACTCAACAGTCTACAGTTTCCTTGCGTTCCTATTTACACATTTAGTACAGACTTCTTACCTTAATTTCTTTTCATCTAAAAATGAAATACTTGTGGATTTTGGATTGTAGATGTTGTCCAGATATGGAATGCGGCTGTAAATGTATATGGAATAAGCAATCATGGCCAATCAACAAGGGGTGGTTCTGCAGCTTAGGGGTTGGCTATGGGTCTGACAACTCCTCAAAATGAAACACAGCATGTTCAAAAATGTTATACAGGACGTTAAACTAAGAAACACAGTCTGGAATGACCGGCACAGTGTACAAGGAACATGAGATCTGGAACTTGGAATGTGAGGAGTCTATAAGTTTGGTTCACTAAAAAAAGTTGCAAGAGAATCAGCAAAACCTAAGTTAGATGTAATGCAAAAACAGGAAGACAGATGGGATAAGAGAGGCACCACAGCAGCAGCTGATGATGATGAAGAAGGAGAAATGGACATGATGGTCATCACTTTGGGACACGATTGTTTGTACATCAGCAAACCATAGCAGCAATTAGTACATCAGTGGTTCGTGATATGAAGCTGTATACAATGCTAGGAGGTTGCTGGTGTGATACTATTGCTCTGAATGTGCACAATGTGTCACATACTGGAACATCCATGAATACACTTGGACTGTTCTTCATGGGAAGACACTATCAAACTGACCAGACAATGATAGATAGGCAACTGTATTCAAATACTCATAACATAACTATACTATTATAACACCCCATTTTTAATTGAAAGTATGCAAGATTTAAGACTAATAATATCACATTCATACAATACTTTTAAGTACTGTATTATCCTCAGACTACTGCCTGACTTAATTTCATGAAAATATTGACCACATAAAGTTTAAAAAAGCTCTGGTGGCAGGTAAAACACTGACAAATTAAATCTGTAACTAAAATAGAATGTGGCAAAAAAAACATGCTTCGCAGAATATTTTATGAATCTCTACCAAACCAAACTACTCCTACACATACAACAGTTTCAAATACAGAATCCACATTCTCCGATCTCCCATACTTTTCAAATATTTCAATGTATGATTCATAACACTGTACCTTTTCCAGGGATACACGTGTGCCATGGTGGACAGCTGTCCACCTCACCTCTCAGGTGATGAAGTATACAACATGCTAATTCACAACTTCAAACGGCATTATAACACTAACAGAGCTCCATTTGGACTTTACTTCCACACGACATGGTTTAAAAAACCAGAATATCTTGCAGCCTTTAGGGTAAGACTTGTATAATTAATACATTACAATTTTAAACATCTGCAGAATGTATAGGAAGCCATGAGTCAGTAACTCTGCAAAGCACAAATTTTCAGTTTTCCTCACTTCTGTTATATATGAAACTGTAGGAACTGAGTTCGCTAACATATCTTTTCCCTCAAATATTATGAACATCTCAGTATGCACTACAGGATTTTTGTGTAATCAATCAACTACAATTAGGCATTAGTTTGTTTTTGAACTAAAGCAAACAATATGCTAGAATGTGGAATATTTATCCACTAAACCAAGATTCATTCCTAAAATTAAATTAAATTCTAAGCCAGAATACTACTTGAAAAATTCTGAGTTCATGACAAAGTACAATTGTATATTTAAATACAGCATCTCAAGAAATACCACATGTACGCAAATGTACATTAATCACTATGCACAATCTTTTGAGTTTTCAAGAGAATAATTATATTCACATGACCTAGAATTTTTGTCTCTTAGTGTCTTCATGCTTAATGTTTTGGAATTAAATAATTATCAGTTGAGCACTACTGCAATAAAAACTTACAAACATAACAGTAGGTTAACCAGTCACAGTAAACGCTTTTATCAATATTTCTTTTTGATCTTTATCCCATGGGACATCACTTTCTGTTCCATTCATAGTTTGACACACCACTTTTTAAACCCCCTTCATAATACATTCTGGTGAAAAATCATCCCAAGGAGACTTAATCCATTATTCAGGCAATGACTTAGATGGCCCGCATGTGTTGTCTGCTCATGTTAGTGGGCAGTTCCCAGACAGCTGCCATCCCCATACATGTGACATTCTTTGAACATCTGTTAACTACATCAGGAATCAATAACTGAGAGTTCATGTCACCTGGCACGTTCACTACATCTCTATTAAATTAGAAGTGCCACCATTTCTCCTGACATTTAACTAATTCCACTAGGAATTTTTTTTTCTAAAGGCTCTTCCTCTTTGCCACAACAAAGGATGTCACTATAACATATTTTGTATCTGTAGCAAATATGTAATTTTTCTTACTCACTTAGTTGAAGCAGACACAAACATTTCCTCTATCTGCAGAATGAGTTTAACTTTGTGGGTGATTACAAGGCAACCCCCCTATTTCTCAGATGATGAATTAGCAAAAACTTCTCATCTCATATTTGGGTTAATTACATAAATATATTTATTCATTTGTACCCTCATAAAACATGACACTACATCAGATATATGGCAGGGGTTTCATGCAAAGTATATTCTGCAAGTTCTAATTAAGATTGACACTAGTTTCTTAGTTACTGAGATGAATAATTACGGGTGTGCCACTTACTTCCAATCATTTATAACATGACTAATAAGACTTTGGCCATACCTAAACGGCAGCAGACATTTTGGTTTCTGAGACAACCCATACTAGGCCTAAAACTCACCAGGCAGCTGATGAGTATGTGAGATTTGAGGCCCTCATGGCAATGACCACATTCTAGGCTCTTACGGTTGTGTAGTCTGGTAGAAAAATCTGTTGATGATGAATATTCTAAAAGAAAGAAGTTCTATTTTAATATTTATATTATTATAATATTTTGCAGAAATTTTTGGATGAGATGATAAGACTTCCTGATGTGTGGTTTGTGACGAACTGGCAAGCAATTCAATGGATGAAGAAACCAACACCAGTTAATCAACTAAATCAATTTGAACCCTGGAACTGCAACCAACAGGTGTGAAAATTAAATACAGTAACTTTGATAAGAAAACTATGTTGCATTCCCACTTCTATACGTGGAATGTCCATGATGTTTGGTGGGAATAGAGAATGTTGAAGGAAAGATTATAATGATTCCAAACACCTTATGTCAATGGACAAAAATTTTGTACTTTTCTGGGAAAATTCACACATGAAGTAGGGGTACTGTTAAATCAACATGCTAGGCTACACGTTTTAGCATTACAAAGACTTACCATTCTTGCTCCTCTATTAACAATAGTATAGTGGCATGCGTCTTGAAAAATAACCAGTAAAAGAGAAAACTGTCATATTTAACAGTTACTATTGCTCAGGCTAAAGAGAATATTATTCTGATGTGCCTGCTACTCAAAGTATCAAGCAGTAACAGGTACCACAGGGCAGCAAGTTGTTACAAGACACAAAAGTAAACTTTCATTCAATAACACATCTACATGCACTTCCTCAGCCTTCACCAGGCTCAGGACAATTTCTCCTATATCTGTCAATTTTAACTCCAAGATTCATGTCTTAGAATTGCAAATTAAATATAAAAACAAAAACTCTAAATTGATGTGTGAGAAATTTACACTGTCTTCAACAAACATGATACTTCTTAAATCATCAACAAAGAATTAAGTCAAGAATAACAGATATACTGAATATTCATTATTACTTGCAGGCATCGTGTGAAATAATGGGAACCACACTGTTTGCTTCTGAGATATCATGTGACCATGCATGTCATTCAGCCAGACTTTGATAAAATTATGTTGGTAACCCTTATAAAATTTAATGATACAATATGAATTTACCCTGAAGATTCAAGTCTTTTGGGATGTGATACCAAGTCAATGGGTGAGCAGTTCACAACATTTTGAAGGATCATACTGCCTTCATCTTCATGGTCAAGCAGTCCAAAAAGACTCTTTCTCAGGCAATCCTTTGAAATGTAAGCAGCAGTACTGTGAGAACCTAAAATCTCCCCTAAATTTGCCAGTTTGAAGACCTAAAGAAACTTTTGTATTGGCTAAGTACACACTAATGCAAGGATGTTCCATATAACAGTTACTAGCAGATACTAATGCAAATATATATGATGTACATATGTACATTAATTGTAGACAAGCCATTTTGTATAAAACTTGTTACCACTTGATTGCTGTGGACACTGGCAAGCACACATTTTTCTAATCTTGTTTTAATACATAAACTTGTTCAGTGTTTGCTCACATTCTGCAGTTTATTGTGTGTACTTAGTATGCCATCAGTCTTTTTCATACCACCTTAAAGCAAGTCCTTGACCTTGAAGCTTGCACAAAGTTTTAACGTCAGAGCTTGATATACTGTGGAAACAATTTCTGAACATGTAACCATTTCAAAACATTTATGCCACGCTGCTAGGAATGTAGCTTTTACACAAATGAGATTATTCTTCTGTATGCAACTTGTTACAGTTGGAGCCACATGAATTTGCCTGCAATATTGGGAAGACCTGCAAACTGCACAGTAGAGTCCTTCAGGCTGACCGATATTTGTATACATGCTATGACTGCCCCAAACAGTATCCATGGATAAGAAATGAGTTTGGTCTAGATTAAGGAAACATTTTTACTTCATATATACAAAGTTAAGCAAATCATTCCCACAGTATACATTAAAATCTGGTAAAAGAAGGGCAGATTCCAACTTCAGTGAAGCCCTTAAACAATATTCTGGTACTTGGCAAATCTTAAAGCCAAACTGCCAACCTCATGACGTCTGTGTCTCAAGAAGATTCAAGATTTCTCTGAACTTCTTATTTCAAGGTGTCTTAAAATGGTTTACATTTAACATTCTGACATGTAAAATGAAGTCAAGTAATGTAACAAAATGACTTGATAAGATTTTTTTCAATTTAGTATTATATGTCCCTCTAGTACCCCTAATTAGTTATGAAAATGAGAGATGATTCCCAAGTGCATATTCAGCTATGTTTCTTCACCTCTTAATACAGAACTGCCACATATCTGGAAAAGTCTGAAAATGAAAAGCATGCTTCCTCTGGTGAGAAAAGTTCAGGAGGAACAGGGTTTATCCTGTCTTTTGCATCACAGAAAAGAACTACACACAAAATTAAAAAAGTGGTCACTGGAGGCCACGGGTTAAAAAAATAGGGGAGGCAAAACAGGTATCACTGTTTCAAACAGTTTCTTTTAATCCACTCAAAGTGTTGACCTTTAAAGATGTAATATCTGAAAGGAAATATGCCAGTACATTCCTGGATATTCCAGCCTAAAAACAGTTGAAAACTCATGCAAATCAAGGCTTCTCCAGCCAGTGTTCCTATCTGTGCAGTTGAAGATTATTTCCTCATATTCTGAGTACCCTTCCCAACACAAGAGAACAATACTAACACATTTTGACATCTATTACAAAACTTCTGCAAACTGTGGAAAAAGCAGATAAACAGGAATGCATGAATCACTGTGAGATAAATGCAGTAACATAAACCATTCTACTTACATCGACTTCAACTATGAATGGATTGTTATAAATATTCTTTAAGTATAGATATGGAAACAAATTTGATGAAGAACTTAAATGTCTAATCCATATAAAGAGTTTGCTTTTATAGTATGCTGTAGGATTTCCTAAAAAGGGGAGTATAGTATGAGGGAAGATTAAAATGCATTTTAGTAATGAAAATAAATCAACTTGCAACCTGTTTTACCTGTCTTGTTTACACCTTCAGTTCTGTGCCCTGCTGACTTAAACTGATTAGCATACTTGCTTCTTCATTGGTGTGCCTCTCCCTTCTACTGCTGGATACTGATGATTAAGTTTCCCAGCTGAGATATTTCTCAATTCCCATTAATTTAAAGGTGGTGGGGGAGAGAGAGGGGATACAATTTTGTTAAGCTGTGGGAAACAGATGTCACTCACCAATTTTTTCATCTGTGGAGTGTGTGTATATCTGTATATTACGTACACACACAATACACTGCCATAATGAAGTCCAAACTCAAAATCTGTACCAACAAAAACTATGAAGAGAAAAATTTGAATAGGCCTTTGGCATTTATATATTCATGCATTAAACAACAGGGAAATTTGGGCTAACAATACAAATTTCTGTTACTAAAATTGAATATGATCAATTTACTCATTCCTTTTTCTTACAAGGGCATAAGCAACTGGAACAAAAGCATTTGGTACCATACAATGTAAGATACATGTTAATATAATACAGTAATACCATGCAAGGATGACAGAGAACTATGATGGGTCCCTGGAAAGAACCAAGCTTTTATATTTCAATTCTTCACACCTAATAATAAATATATAACAATGTACATTGTAGAAAAAAACTGTTATCATGTACTTGCCGGTTATACTACCATCAATATCCAATGCAAAGTTTTTTCACTAACTAGTTCCTAAGAAAAGCTGCAACTGAAACATTCACAATTTATAATTTTCAAGCTGTCAGGACTGTAAGTAAAATATGTCATGGTTTGTGGCTGGTAAGTCTTCTGATAAAACTGAAGCCTCTTTTGAATGCCAGCCTACCGTCTTTTAGCAACTAGGAGGAAACTCCAAGGATTACATGTCTCATGTATCAGTATCAGAATCTGTATAAAGATTGCAGTTGACTTGTAATATTAAATTTATGTTTCAGGCAACGATCTGAACAATCTCTACAAACAATAAATTCTGTTTGAAATGTATGTACTGTACATACAGTTTAAATACATTATATACATCTGATTATGTAACAAACATTCTGCATATTCTCTTATGGGTCTTCATTAATTACGAACACTCATACAGTTCACTAGAGAGAGAGAGAGAGAGAGAGAGAGAGAGAGAAGGGGGGGAGAGAGAGGGAAATACTGACTATTCAAGAATTATTTATTTTGGTTTGTACTTCGAAGGATAAGCATCCACCTGTATAGTACAGAAAAATGCCACCTCTTCAACATAAAATTAAGTATGTTTGAACCATTTCTAAAACTTCACATTTCAATTCCTCTTCAAACATTAATTATAGACTGCTTAAAACATTTTGTCATAAAGGGAAAACAAAATGCTATACAGCAGCAGCACAAATTCAGTGCACCATGTTAACTTGCCAGTGTATTACTCCAGCAGACTTGGCTTCACCACCCATGACAAAGATCACCAGTAACAGCAAGCTTGCAGCTATCCCAACAAAAACCAGGCATATACACACCTGATGTCATGTATCATGGCAAGGCATATGACATTAAGTAACTTCACAGACTAGACATTGATGAACTTGGATTGCACATATTACAGCATCATGGTGTATGGTTTCTCAAGCAATTGTTTGAACTTGGCTAACCACTGTGCACCCACCGCCCCATCCACAACACGGTGATCACAACTGAGTGTCACAGACATGAATTCTGCCTCTTTAAACCTGAAACACAAATATTAAAGAGCCTATCAGCAATCTTAGAGCTCCTATATAGATTCACTCATGTCCAATTAACACAGTAGTTTAGATTTCACCTGACCAACACATACTGAGATGGTCAAGAAATTATGTACAAGATTTTGGTCATCTGGTAGGCCATTGTGTGTAGTGTCACAGACAGGTATGAATGTATTGGACATACCTCTTATCTTCATCAGCCGATTCCTCCAAAATGTTGGTACATATGGACAAAATTATATAATGCCACACCCCAGAACATGCATCTTAATATTCCCTAGCATGGGAACAAAGAATGTCATACAAGAAATTGTGTATTTATAGCCATTGGCAGCAAGGCTGCCAGAATGTGATACTATTAAACCAGTGAACTTATTCATAGCTTTACAATTATGGCACATTCACTCCTGTATAAGTCTAGCATTCCATAGAGTTTGTGGTTTCCCCATGTCTTACAAACAGTGCTACATTCAACATGCAGTTTATATCATGCTAGAATGTAATGCTGTTGGTATGATACACAGAGAACACAAACTATCTGAAGCACCAGATTTCCACAATATTAAGGAATATTCACACATGCAGTCACAGGAAGTTTCTTTTACAAATTGTAATTTAATGTTAAATTTCCAGCCACAATCAAATGTAAGGATAGACTGTAAGCATGCCTGACTTCCCCCCCCCCCCCCCCCCCCCCAACCCCCACCCAAACACCCCCCCCCTTTTTCTTTTTTTTTTTTTTTTTTTTCTTCTTTTCTTTTTCCAAATAATCAAACAACATATAATTTATACAACATAACACACAACAGAAACATAACTTATTTTA